>SXGU01057154.1_pt1 | contig 57578 bp, 33 predicted proteins | sample 3174531 | NCBI WGS metagenome assembly SXGU01 (sample SAMN11356863, study PRJNA531348) | freshwater metagenome | isolation source: freshwater sample F1-140 | place: China: Fuxian Lake, Yuxi | collected 2017-12-25 | reverse complement strand
TCGGGTGTCTCATTTTTTTGAAGGCCGCCAGCGGGCGGCCGAGATGGGTTTCTCCGTATGTTTTAGTTTCTGTTCGCTGGGAAAATCATTGCGTCGGCGCTGCGAATTCGCAATCTCTTTTTATAACAATGTAGAACTAAGCGCGAGTGCCTGCCTCGAGCCAACGATCGGTTCGCCATAGGGACGGAGGCATTCAGCGCCATGTTGAGGGCTGAACGGATTGATCTGGATCCAAAACAGATATTGGAAATTGGCCTGCGCGAGCTGGCCGCCGAGGAAGCGCGATTTGTCGCCGCGGCAAAGATCATTGATCCCAACCTGCCGGCAATCGAGGTATTCCGCGCCGTGCAACGGGATCATCCCACCGAAACCAGTCTGCTACCGGATACCCGCAAAAATCTCGAGGCCATCCGGGAATTTGTAGTGGCGAAGGAACTCGTCACCATTCCCAGCGAAGTCCGAGCGCGAGTGGAGGCCACGTTGCCGCCGTTTCGGGCCACGAGCTTCGCTTCCATGGAGACCCCGGGCCCTTTCGAGACCCGTGCCACCGAGGCGTATTATTATGTCACGCCCACTGAACCAGAATGGACCCCCGACCAAAAGGACGAGTGGCTGACGGCGTTCAATTATTACACAACCGACGTCGTCAGCATCCACGAGGCCTATCCAGGTCACTATGTGCAATTCCTCGCCCTAAACGCCTCCAAGGCCAGCGATGTCGCGAAGATTGTGACGAGTTATGCGTTTGTAGAAGGTTGGGCGCATTACACGGAACAGATGGTCCTCGACGCTGGGTTCGCCGGCCCAGGCGCGTACGATCCCATCCGCGCGGCAAAGTATCGGCTGGCACAATCGGACGAAGCCCTCCTGCGATTGTGTCGCCTCTGCGTTTCCATTCAGTTGCACTGCCTGGGCGCTTCAGTGAATGACGCCACTCAGTTCTTTAAGCAACATTGTCACTACGCAGAAAAACCAGCGCGTCAGGAAGCGGTGCGGGGCACCTACGATCCAGGCTATTGCTTCTACACACTGGGCAAATTGCAGCTATTGAAACTGCGACGTGATGTTCAAGCCCAGGAGGGATCGCGGTTTTCTGAGCGGCAGTTTCACGACGCGGTACTGGCGTTTGGAGCGCCTCCGGTTCGGCTGATTCGCGAACGCCTTCTCAAAGATCCAACCTCCTGGGACAAAATATTGTGAACCACGGCAACTCCCGTTGCTCGTGAGACTCCACGGTGCGACTTTAGCGAGGAACCGGGGACTTGTCGGTCTTGTTGGTCTTGAACGCCGAGCGAAAGAGCCAGTGACGCCGGAGCAATATGTCGGTTGTCTCGACGAGTTGCGCGGTTTTTTCTGCGACTTGTGTCACCGCCGGAGCCAAGTTGGTATTGGCCGTGAGTTGGCTCTGGAGGTTGCTCACCGTCGCCTGGACGGTGACGAGGGTGGCACGCATGTCGGAGACCGCGAGGCTGATGTTGGTCACCAACGGTCCGAGGTTCTGAGCGTTGGCGTGCACATCCTCGAGCACATTCGAGAGTTGCCCGTTCAGACCGGGAGGTATCAAGAGGTCGCCGATACCACCCGGCTTCTGCGTGAGTTTCCGCGTGTCGCCCAACAAATGCTCGGCTTCGTTCAAGGTCTTCTTCACCTCCGGCAATGTTCTCTCAATCTCATGAGTGAGCGACACCAGGTTGCTAAGCACCGCGTCCACTTTGTTCGTCAGCGCAAACACGTTGGGCAACGCCAGATCGACTCTTTTCGCCACACCGGCCAGTTGTTCCGGCAGCGGTGGGGTTTCTTCGGCCACCAGAAAGAACCCATTCGGCTGCCGATTTAATGGCCGATATAGCATTGGCAACGACGAATTAGTCGGGTTCAGATATTGGTCGGTGGCCCAATCATCACTGGCCACCCAAGGAACTTTACTCCGCCAATTCCCCACCGTGAGCACATAACTCTTGCCACGTGTCACCTCCAGAAACCGCGTCCCCAGAAAGTCGCCAGAACCGAGCCGCGCGCGGGAATCGGTCTGGATATAATCGAAATAGGGCTCACGAACGATGAACTTGACGTAGACATTTAAGTTGTTTTCCACCATCCACCATTCGTCAGGACTACGATCCACTTTGACGACTTCTCCAACGGTGAACCCCATCATTTTCACGGGCGTGCCCGGTTGAAGTCCTGAGGAGTCGCTGACATACGTGTAGTAAGGGATTTTTTTGAGCCCGTAGCCTTCCTGGACCATTCGATGACGGACGTAGAAGACCAAGCCAGCGACCATGGCGACAACCGCCATGAACACGAACAGGCCGACGACACGTTCCACCCGGCTCAACCGGGTGCGCAATTGCGGTGTTAGATCCTGCAGGGCCATCTCGATGCTTAGTAAGTCCCGATAAGGCTATGCCGGATCGGCGGGGGTGTACCAAGCTCCAAAATCATGGAGTCGATGAATGGATGCGGCATCGCGTTCAAAAGATCGCATCGGTTATCTCCCGGACCAGGGCTTCACGGTTCGCCAGCACATCTGCCCGCGTCCCCAACAAACGCCAGTGCCGCTCATGCGCGAGCACAAACTGATGCCCCAGCTCTAACCAAGGCCGCGGGTCATCACAGGCCGCCACCAATGTCATGGGCTTGGCATGAAACTGGGGGTGCCCCAAGGACAACTGGTGTATGAACTGGCGCCACCATCGGACGTGCTGGACATCCATTCCCGCCAGGGGATTGTCAAGGAAGAGCACTTCCGGCTTCAACACCAACGCACGCGCCAGGGCTACCCGCTGCGCCCAAGCCCGACTCAACCGGCCTGAGGGCACGTTCGCCATCCCCTGGAGTCCCATCAATTCCAACAACGGTATCACCTCTTCCGACACGTCCTCCAAAGTTCCATCGCGGTAGTACCGCAACGGCAACGCAACATTTTCGGCCACCGTCAATGGATGAAAAAGCCGTCCAGAACCCTCAAAAACGACCCCAAGACGACGGCGCTGGTGCTTGAACTCGTCCCCCTCCGTGCCGGTGACGGTATGGCCGAATAGTTTCAAGGTGCCGGTCTGAAAAGGATGCAGCCCTGCGGCGGTTTCCAAGAGGGCGGTTTTTCCGGATCCTTGCATCCCTGTCACCACCCAGAATTCTCCGGGCATGACCCGCCAATCCACCGACTCCAATAGCGCGGTCTCCGGCGAGCGCGGATGCCCCACGGAAACCGCACTCAGCTCAATCACGGCTTGGGGTGGTTCGTCCTCGGTATTCATAGCGAAACTCCAGGGTCAGACCAGCAGGTAAACCAAGATGAACAGGGCATCGATGGCCACGCAGGCGATGACGCATTGGGCCACTGTGCGCGTGGTGGCCTCCGAGACTTCTTCCAGCCGAATGGGCTGGGCGAGCCCATGATAACAAATGATCAGCGATGTCAACGTTCCGTAGGCCACCGATTTTAATCCGAGAAATACAAAATCCGTCCACCGCAATGCCGCGGCAATTTGCTGGAAGTAATCCGATGAAATGAGGCTGACACTTTGCAGGAAAGAAAAACCGAAGCCGCTGACCAGCGTGACGATAATGATATACACCGTCAGCATGAAGATGGAGAGGGTCATTCCGATGAGTCTGGGCACGACGAGGTAGTGGATGGGATCAATTCCCAGGGCTTCCAGGGCTTCAACCTCACCCATGGCCCGCGCCGTCCCCAACTCGATCACCGTCGCCGTCCCAACGCGGGCCAGCACAATCAATGCGGCGACCAATGGCCCCAACTCTCGCACCACGGCGCTGACCATCAGTGTCCCCGTGAGATTCGTGGCACCGACGCGTGACAGCAACGCAACGGTCTGTCCGACGATCACAAAGCCCAAGGCCAGCCCAAGAAACCCGACGATGGGTAGTAACCGCACCCCGGCTCGAGCAATCTGCTCGCGAATCAAAGGACGAACCACATGGCGGGCGACATTCCACTTGGTAATGGTGGTGCCAAGCGCGATCAGGGTGAACGCCCCGATGCGTTGAATGGTTTCCAAGCCCTGGATCACATAGCGAGCCAGGGAAATGTTGATCGATCGGAACCAAACCAAACGCGATCTGCCCGTTGGAGAGGACTCTCCACGGGACATTGGCGCGCTAGTGTTTCTCGGCACGCCCCCCAGACTAGGGCAATCCACGACTCAGTTGAAGCCTGGTGGACGGATAAATCACGACGTCCGAGGATGGGCCGTGGAAATGAGACGGGCCACGTAAGCCCCATCCACCCCATCCCGTGTGGGGATCAGATCGCGTTCCCGATCGAGATCGAACTCCAAATGGCGCTCCAGGAAGGAATCGATCACTCCGGCATTTTCTTCGGGTTCAAGACTGCAAGTACTGTAAACCAGGAGCCCCCCGGGCCGGACCCATTGGGCTGCTCGTTCCAGCAGGCCCAACTGCTCCGCCGCCAATGCCGTCACATCCTCAAGACTCAATCGCCAGCGCAATTCAATTCGGCGGCGCAAAACCCCTGTGTTCGAACACGGCGCATCCACCAGGACGCGGTCGAACCGGGCCTCCTCAGAGGGAGGCTTGGGTTGCACTTCCACACAATGAATACCGAGTCGTAAGCAGTTTTCACGAACCAAGTCGAGTCGCTCCGGATGATTGTCGTGGGCGACAATGCGCCCGCGGTTTTGAAGGTGTTGAGCGATCAACGTGGTTTTGCCACCCGGCGCGGAGCAGAGGTCCAGAATGCGTTCCTCGGGTTGGGGATCCAATTCCCGCACCGCCAACAAGGTGCTGGGGTCCTGTATGTAGAAGCCTCCATTTCGAAAACTGGGCAGGGTGGTCAATGGTGGATGCGAAAGCAGCGCGAAAACCTGGCCTTCTTCGATCCAATCCCGACTAAAATTTTCTACAATAAGCCCTTCATCACGCCACTGTTCCTGCAGTTTGGCGGAGGTTACTCGCAGGGTATTGACGCGGGCGTAGGTGGGCGGCGGGGTGTTATTCCATTCTAAAAGCGCCAAAAACGCCTCCGGCCAGCGTTGTTGCCAGCGTTCCACCAACCAGGTGGGGTGAGACCATCCCAGAGCGGGGTCCCGACGCTTCAAGTCCATGCATTCGCGGCGAGTCACCTCATGCTGCCGCACATAACCCCGCAAGAGGGCGTTAATGAAACCCGATTGGCGCTCAACGCCTAGAACTCGGGCCAATTCGACGGAACAATCCACCGCTGCATGCGCGGGAACCCTATCCAGCCAAAAGAGTTGATACAGTCCAAGCCGCAGAATTGCGAGAATCTCGGGCCGCTGTGGGCGGTCATCCGACTTGCGCTGAATCAGCCAATCCAGGGTTCGACGCCAGCGTGTGACACCGAAAATCAGCTCTTGGGCAAGGCGCCGATCGGGGTCACTTAAGTGGTCCCATCCGGGCTGAAATTCGATACGATGTTCGATGAAATCACCGGGGCGTTCGGCATCGAGCAACGAACGCGCGGCAAATTCTCTTGGTTTGAGGCCTGTCACAGGCGCATACTGAGCGCCGCTCATTGCTACGCGCGAGTCTGAAGCGAGCATTGATTTTTGTCATGAGAGAGGAACTTGAGAAATTGGTTACTGCTGGAAAAATCCAGCAGAGACATATTGAGCCGTTGCTGGCCATTGTGCAGCAAGGGTATTGCCTGCACAAAGGTTGGGGCTTTGGCAAAGTTAAGACCCTGGATGGCATCCTCGGTCGACTCACCATCGATTTTACCGGGAAGGCAGGTCATGGTATGGACCTGGCCTTCGCTGCGGAATGGTTGAAACCCATTGGGCGCGACCATGTTTTGGCCCGAAAGGCCAACGACCTCGCCGGCTTAAAGCAGGAAGCCGCCCGAAATCATCTGGCCGTCGTCAAACTCGTCATTCAGAACTTCGGCGGGCATGCCAGTGCCGATCAAATCCAACAGGTCCTGGTGCCCGATGTTATTGGTTCCGACTGGAAGAAATGGTGGGAGACGGCCCGCATTGAGATGAAAAAGGATGGCCACTTTCAGGTGCCAGCCAAGAAAAGTGAGCAGATCGTTTACATAGCCCAGGAGGTTACGGTTCAGCAACGTCTCCTGGCGGAGTTCCGAGCCGCACGCGGCCTGAAAGCCCGCTTGGCCGTGGCCGCCGAAGTCGCCAAAAGCGCCACCGATATCCCTGATAAGGCCGCCGTCGCCACGGAAGTCATCTCAGGACTAAACGCGGAGATCCAGGCCCACCTGAACACCATGCCCTCAGTCGCGTTGGAGGCTATCTTCGCCCGCGACGACGTCCGCAGCGCCCTCGGAGCTCCAACCGAAGAGGGCGAGGCCAATGAAGCCGCCATTTGGGGTCAAAATCCCCGGCTCCATACCTTCCTGGAAGAATTGCCGGCGGCTAAACATCGCCGCGCGCTGGAGTCCATGAAGGCACACAACGCCGAGTGGGCCGTTCAATTGGTGGGAATCCTGAATAGCGTCCCCGCCAAATTGTGCGGCGAATGCTGTAAACTCCTCATGCAGGAGGGCAAAACTCAACTGCTTAAGGATACAATCCAACGCCTGGTCAGCCAGCACGGCGCCAGCAGCGAATTACTCCTCTGGTTCGGCAAGGAACGGAGCGACACGTTCGCCGATATCCTGACGCCCGAAGTCTTCCGCGCCATGCTCACCGCCATGGAACGGGACGCGTTCAACGAAAAGAAGTCGAACCGCCTTCACGATTTCATCCTCAGCGACCACGACTTGCTCCCCGAACTCATTGAGTCCGCGGATATCGAAATCATCAAGGATTTGACCCGCACCCTTCAGTTGTCACCGGCGTTCGATGATATGGAGAAGCGCTCCCTTCTCGCCCGCATTGTCAAAGCCTACCCGGCAGTCCAGCGGATGATCACCGGAGATCAAAAGCGCGAGGACAACTCGTTTCTCGTCTCCTGGGAAAGCCTCGAGCGCCGCAAAGCGGAGTACGACGAGATGGTCAACAAGACGATTCCCGCGAATTCCCGCGACATCGCGCTGGCTCGCAGCTATGGCGATCTCCGCGAAAATCATGAGTACAAGTCGGCCAAGGAAACGCAGCGCGTCCTCAGCCGCCGCAAACACGAACTCGAAAGCCAACTCGCACGCGCTCGCGGCACCGATTTCGCCAACCCCCGCACCGACGTCGCTGCCCCGGGTACTGTCATCCTGGTCACGGATCTGAACATTGGCCAGCAGTTCACCTACGCGCTTCTCGGCGCTTGGGACGGAAACCCTGAAAAGAACATCTTGAGCTACCTCACCCCCTTGGCTCAGATCTTTATCAACAAGCCGGTGGGCGCCGAAGTCGTTTTTGAAGGCGATGGCCAAAAACGGCGGCTCCGAATCGATTCGATTCAGCCTTGCCGCAGCGCGGCAGCCCAATAAAGCCCGACCTCGGTCCGCGGCCCACAGGTTAGAGTCAGAATTGACACGCGGAACTTCCGACGTTCCACGTGTCATTTGCTTTTTCAGCTCGAGCGGACTTCTCTTGGGTTCAGCGATGCGTCAGGAGAAAGCGGCAGTTCCTGCCGCACTCCAAAGTGTTGCCTGCATGGCGTCTTCCAGCTTACTCCAAGATTAGCCGTCCCCAATCACTCGGACGCCCTTGGACGCCAGGACGTGGCGACCAAGCCAACCGGGACTTATTGATGTTCTCGCCTGGAGCCGCCCCTTCCTTGTCTCCATCGTAAATGAGCACGTTAAATCCTAAGCGCTTGGATCGCGGGTAATCGAGGCCAACTTCAGATATCGGTACCGCAGCTCGAATGAGATAGCCGTCCGGCGTTCGTTCCGAGGCCAATCGAGTACCCGGCGCGGTTTTCTCCACCAAGCCCGGCTGCGCATCTGCGTCCCGCGCCGCCCGCACGTTACCACGGGTGTCGAACGGGAAAATCCCCAGTTTATAGCAGATAAAGGTATGATCCGATGCCTGGTGAGGATCGAAACACAATTCCACCGAATCGCTGCGCCAATGCCCACGAATGTCGTTGGGCTCAATGTTGCTGACCACCCGGTCGTCCCGAACCGCAATTTCCGCGTAAATGTACTGGTCATCGTGACCCAGTCGCACGGTGGCACTGGAATCTGCCACAGACGCTACATGGCCCTGCCACAGATGAGTCTGCGAGATTTCAACCATAGGTAACGCGCTCCAACCATCCTTTTCCGTTACCGACAAGGGTGTGGTCACCCGCCGCGCCCGCGCCGTCGGCAGGATACGAAGCGTGCCAGTCGCGCTCAATTCGCCTTGTTCCGTGGTGCCAGTCACCTCGATAGAATCCCCAGACTTCGCGGTTGCAGGGGGTGTCACGGCGACTGGGAGTATGGTTCCGGGACGCGGTGAAAAACGCGCCACTAGGTCGTCCGGTTTCACCTGCCAACCGTCGGGCACCTTGAAGCGCAATCGGACGCCTGCACCCTTGGATGCTCGATTTCCCAAGTCCAAAAATGCCAGCCCTTCCTCGCCAACCGCCATTGCGAACTCCGGCTCGAAATCCGCCAGGATGTTCTCGACGCGCTCCGCCCGACACCAGCGCCAGTAGTTGACCACGGCTTCACTTGGCGCGAACCGGAGCGTCAATGCCGAATTACCATTCGTCTCAAGATAAACCCGTTCCGGCGTCTCTCCCATCACCGGAAGGCCGCGCATGAGGTCGGTTTCCGTTGAATCGAAGGGGACCACGGACTTCACCAAGGTGAATGTCTGGTTGGTCATGCGTCGGAACCAGGGTGACTCCACCATGCCACCAAAGCCCTGGGATCGATGATTCGCCAACGCCAGAGCCGCGATCCGCACGGGTGTTTCACCCCCTGGCAAGGGCGTTGTCAGGTCGATTGTCGTCCCACCCTGGCTTCGATCCGTGATATACAACTTGCGCGGACGCCAAATTCCGAGCCCTTCCTGTTGCAACTGTTCCGGATACCGCTCCGGATTGGCGGCGGCGTCAACTGCTTCAATGGCCAGTATCGCTGCCGCTTGATGATTGCCATGTTGGCCTGAACTCGGCGCTGGATTCATGGTGAGAATCACCTCCGGCCTGAGGGCTCGAACGAGGCGCACCAGTCGCCGCAACGTCTCGTCCTTGCCCCAGTGTTCAAAAGTAAAGTCCAGGTTCTCCGTGTACCCAAAATCTTCGCGATCCAAGAAAAAAGCTTGCCGAACGCCGAGCCGACCCAGGCAGTCCCGCAGTTCGACTTCACGCAACACTCCCAAGGCGGGTCCCCAATGGGTGCCCACCATGTTTCCACCGCCTTCTCCACGCGTGCAGTAAATGGTTGAAACCACCTTCCCACGACCCCGTGCATAATAAGCCAATGTAGCTGCCATGCCGGTTTCGTCGTCCGGATGGGCAAAAACTCCCAGAATATCGGTTTTCAACAATGCAGGCCCCGACCGGTCATTCTTCGATTCGGCGACCACCACCTTGACGCAAAGCATCCATAACAGGAGACAACGACACGCAAGCTTCATCGCCACGAGTCAATCACAGACCTGCCAGAGGGCGAATGGGAAAGTGTTTCGAAGTGCGCACGGCTTCTACCCGATCGCCATCACTGGCGACTTGTCGCTTTTCCAGCCTCCGATACCGTCCTCGCCCATTGATGTCTATGAACCAGCCAATTCCTACCCAATCCCGAGTGGTCATCGTCGGCGGTGGCATTGTCGGATGCAGTGTCGCTTATCATCTCGCCCAATTGGGCTGGAACGACATCGTCGTGCTGGAACAGTCGGCTCTCGCGGGTGGTACCACATGGCATGCCGCCGGACTGGTCGGGCGTCTCCGCACTTCGAACAGCCTCACCACGATCAACAAGTATAGCGCCGAATTGTATGCGCGTCTGGAGCAAGAAACCGGACATGGCGTCGGATGGAAACAAGTGGGTTCGTTGATCGTCGCCAAATCCCAAGATCGCCTGATCCAATTGCGCCGCACTATGGCCATGGCGGAATTGTTTGGGGTCGAAAGCCACTTGATCTCCGCTGCCGAAGCGTTGGAACGATGGCCCTTGTTGCGCATCGATGATCTGCTGGGGGCCGCTTGGTTGCCGCACGACGGCAAACTGGTCCCGAAGGAAGTCACTCTCGCCCTTGCCAAGGGTGCCCGCCAACGCGGGGTTCAGATACTCGAAGGAGTTCGTGTGCTCGAAATTTTGCATGCCCATGGCCGCGCCAACGGTGTGAAGATTGCCCCCGCCGTCCAGCCCTCGGACGTGACCACGCTTACCGCGGATTTTGTCGTGCTGACCGGTGGCATGTGGAGCCGCCAGCTGGCGTTGGGTTGCGGCGTCACGCTGCCCCTCTGGCCAGTGGAACATCATCATCTCCTCTCGGAAACCATTGACGGCGCGTTCGACGAGTTGCCCGTCGGTCGCGACCCCGATCTGTGTCTCTACTTCCGAGGTGAAGGAAACGCCGTGTTGCTCGGGGCGTTTCAAGCCGCGTCCAAACCTTGGATGGTCGACCGCGTCCCGGATGATTTTTCGTTCCAGTTGTTGGGGAATGATTGGGACAAGTTTGCCGAGCCGCTCAAGAATGCGCGCCATCGCATTCCGGCGTTCAAAGACTGCAAGTTCGTCAAATTCACCAACGGCCCGGAAAGTTTTACGCCCGACAATAATTTTCTTCTCGGGGAAACGCCGGAGCTGCGACGTCTGTTTGTGGCCACCGGTTTCAACAGCGTGGGCATCGCCAGCGCCGGTGGGGCCGGCAAATACTTGGCCGAATGGATGGCCGAAGGCGCGCCGAGCATGGACCTTTGGAGTGTCGATGTCCGGCGCTTCAGTCCGTGGGCGAACAATCGCGAGTATCTCCGCCAACGCGTGGTGGAAGTCCTCGGACTTCATTATCAATTGGCCTGGCCGAACCGTGAACCTGAGACCGCACGCGATGTTCGCCGCAGCCCGCTTCATGCGCGCCTCGCCGCCGCCGGTGCCTGCTTTGGCATTCGCGCCGGGTGGGAACGGCCCAATTGGTTCGCCAGGACGGGCCATGTCGACGGATTGCCATGTGCCACGGAAGCCCGCATGGATTACAGCTGGGGCCGTCAAAATTGGTTCGCCAATCACGCAGCCGAACATCATGCCTGCCGCAAACGTGTTGCCCTTTTCGACCAGAGCAGTTTCGCCAAAATCCTCGTCAAGGGAGCGGATGCCGTCGGGCTTCTACAGCGAGTTTGCGCCAACGGCGTCGATGTGGCCCCTGGCCGCGTCGTTTACACGGCTTGGCTCAACGAACGTGGCACCTTTGAGAGCGACCTCACCGTCGTCCGAGTCAGCCACTCTGAGTTCCTTCTCATTACCGGCTCCACTCAAGCCCGGCGCGATGTCGATTGGCTCCATCGGCATCGACTTGCCGGCGAAGCCCTGGAAGTCATTGACGTCACAGCGGGCCACGGCGTGATCGGCGTCATGGGGCCCGAAGCACGCACGCTATTGCAGCGCGTGACGGATGCCGATCTGTCCAATGCCGCGTTTCCTTTCGGAACAGCACAGGTGATTTCGGTGGGACTCGCGACAGCGCGCGCGGTGCGTCTCACGTATGTGGGGGAACTGGGCTGGGAATTGCACGTCCCGGCCGACCAGAGCCTCGCGGCGTACGAAGCGCTGTGGACCGCCGGCGAGGACCTGGGTGTGGTCCATGCGGGTCATTACGCCATCAATTCATTGCGCCTCGAGAAAGGGTATCGCGCGTTCGGAGCCGAATTGTCCCCCGACGAAACGCCGATCGAAGCCGGACTGTCTTTCGCCATCGATTGGAACAAACCGTTCATCGGTCGCGATGCCTTGCTCCCAATGCGAAGTGAGACTCCTAGGAAACGCCTCGCCCAATTCGTGCTCAAACATCCAGGTCCAGTCTTGTGGGGCAGCGAACCTATCTTCCGCGATGGCGTGGCGGTCGGCTACACCACGAGCGGCAGTTACGGTCACACGTTCGGTGGTGGTATCGGCATGGGCTACGTGAAACATTCCGCTGGGGCGACCTCCGAGTGGGTGCTGAGTGGTCAGTATGAAATCCTGGTGAACGGCGAGCGCATCCCTGCCTGCATCCACCTCCGATCTCTATACGATCCCGAACGGAAGTGTATTTTGGCCTGAGCCGGTTCCGGGCGCATCTCCAAATGTCGGTAACTCGGAGATGTGCCCCCGGAGCCATGCAACCGTATTAGTTTTTGCGCCGACCGGAAGCGTCCAGTAATGATCCGTGGAAACCAGCCTAACACTACTATGTTCACGGATCGCCGAACCTTTCTCACCCAACTTTCTGCGCTAGCCAGCGCCGCGTTGGTGATGCCGAGTGCCGCGGCACAAAACAACAACCGAAACCAGCGACGCAAAACCATCGCGTTCCTCGGCACGGAATTTCGGACCCATTCACATGCGCAACACTTCTTGGATCGGCTCGCGCTGGGTTATGGCTGGCGCGGCGGCTGGCAGGAACCGCGTCTTGAGATCGCCAGCATCTATATCGGGCAGTTCCCCAAGCAAGGTGACCTCGCTAAACAACGTGTCGAACGTTACAAACTCAAGGCGTTCCCCAGCATCGCCGATGCTCTCACTCTGGGCACCGGCAAGCTCGCCGTCGACGGCGTGGTGATCATTGCTGAACACGGTGACTACCCAAACAACGACCGCGGCCAAAAACTCTATCCGCGATACGAGTGGTTCAAGGAGTGCGTGAAGGTTTTCGAAAGCAGCGGACATGGGGTGCCTGTCTTCAACGACAAACATCTCTCAACCACTTGGGAGCGATGTGCCGAAATGGTGGCCGATTCAAAACGGCTCAAGTTCCCATTCTTTGCCGGATCGTCGCTTCCGGTAACCCGCCGCATGCCCGCTATCGACATGCCGCACAATGTCCCCCTCAAGGAAAGTGTGTGCGTCGCTTACGGAGGTGTGGACAGCTACGATATCCATGCGTTGGAGACCGCCCAGTGCATGTCCGAACGACGCAAGGGTGGTGAGGTAGGCATCCGCAGCGTCCACGCCTTGCGCGGCGCGGCCATGTGGCAAAAACTCGCCGGCACCGACCGCGAAATAACACGGCGTCTTATGGTCTCCGCTCTTACCCGCAGCCACAATCTCCCGGTCGATAGCGGCTACTATAACGGCAAGATCACTGTCGACTGGGCCCAACAGGTTTTCCCCGATGCCATTGCTTATTTCATCGAACATCTCGATGGCTTTCGCACCACCATGTTTCTGGTAAACATCCGGGACTTTAATTACGCGGGTTGGCGCACGGACACAAACGAAGTGGTTTCTTGCCAGATGTACCTGCCGATGCCAACCCACGGTTCGTCAACCGCCGATTTCTTTCACCCTCTCTGCCGGCACATCGAAGACACCGTCATCACCGGAAAGGTTCCCTATCCCGTCGAACGTACCCTCCTCACGTCTGGCATGACCCTCGCTGCCGTCGAGTCCTTACACCGCGGACAGGTGTTGGTGGAGACCCCTCAGATGAAAGTCCGCTATAAAGTCGGTCCGCAGTCCACTTTCTGGCGCGATTGATTCGGGCCGAAAGGCTTTTGGAGTGCAGACGCGTTCACATCTGAAACTGCAGCGCGAACAGATCGGCATCCTGAAGTGCGAAACGCAACCGTACCGTGCGTCCTGCAAGTGTGGAGACATTCGCGCCGTGTTTCCAACTCACGGTCTGGTCCAACGAATCGCCCACCAGCGGTTTGGCGTCCGAAAGCCTAAATCCTTCGAATGCCTTGCCATCGATATCCTGGATCTCAGCCCGCAACTGCCCACCCGCACTGGTGGAATAATTCACTGAAAGGGTCTGACCCTGAAATCGCAGCGGCTGGGTGATCAGTTCTCCTGGATCGGCCCCTGCACGCACCGAGGCAAAGCCATCCAGTCTCAACGTGAACCGCCGGAACGGGGTGGTGTAAATTGACATCTCGGTCGCACTGGTCGGCACCACGTTCAACGCGGCGTAATTGGATCGATTGCCCCATCGATTCGGATCCAGTCCCGGACGGATAAACACCTCCCGAAACGTGCGGTCGTAAGCCCCCGGGCCGCGCGCTGTCATGAACAAGATGTCCGTGCTCTCGCCTCGGTCGGGATGGAATCGAGTGGGGGTGGCGATATAGATGTGCGGGGCGCGGAAGTAGGGATGGGTCAGCGTGGTGTAAAGATGTTCCCCAGGAACATTGGGCCGCAACGGCACGGGTTCTGTCCAGGCGACAAAATCCGCCGAAGTGGTTCGGCATACCGAGCGGTATTTCTTGTCGAGGAAGTGCCGGAAATAGCACACATAACAACCCTCGTTCGCCGACCAGAAAGCCACATTCTGTGAATCAAACGCGTACTCTTTTGTGTAATGAATCACCGCTTCAGGACGCCATTTTCTCCAGTGAATCCCGTCCGCCGACACAAACGCAAACAACATGGATTTCACAGTTCCCGCCAACGCCTTGAACCGCTCTTCTGCCGCAACGCCCGGGCGCGTATCCAAGAATGGGGAGAAGTTATGACAAAACGGCGCTTCGCGAAGGATGACATTGTTGTCCTTTCTGCCATCTATTTCTACCAGGCCCAGTCGTGGCCGGGTCCAATGTATCCCGTCGCGACTCTCGCAATAGCGAGTCACTTCGGTGGTGTCGCCATCAAACTTGGCGCCGCGACCATCACGCGTGTAGAGCCGGAACAGGTCTCCGTCTTTGATCACGGTTCCGTACTCTAACGGGTCCGCGGGTTCGGTCATCTCGGGGGCGAGCCTCGGCTCGTGCAGGTGCAGACGCAATCCCTCCAGGCGATCCACCAAGAACCGGTCCACAAACAATTCACGGCGTGATCCCAAGTCGCGAATGGTGCCAGGGGATGCTCCAACCCCTGCACAAACCCGTGTCCCGACATCGAACTGAGGCGCCAGCGCCCCAACGGCGCCGGCTGCACTCGTGATCTTGAGCCAATCACGACGGTTTGAAACGGGATCGCTCATGGCTTTTGGCGATTAGTTCAGAATGGCGTGAAACTCGATTCGGAATATCTTGCTGTCTTTGTTATCACCCCAGTTGGTGCCGAAATCGATTCCATACAGGCAACCATCGGCTCCAAGTTCAAGATCCATGGGCCGCTTAAAACTGGAGCCGGGCATGAACCGCTTCATCTTGAGCGATCCATCGGCGTTCTTCGCGATCTGATCGTTCTCATCGAGCTTCACCGCAATGATCCAATTGCGCGACCATTCGTAGATGAAGAGGGTGTGGTCGAAGACTTCAGGAAGCTTGGTCGGCGACGGATTCTTGGGATCGAAATAGTAAACCGGACCCGCCATGGCCGTGCGGCCGCCACCCGCGTTCACTTCAGGAAAACGTGTCGAAGGAGAGTGCGGATAATAGATGAAGGCCGGTTGCGCCGGGGGCAGGTCTTGCTTGCCGGTGTTGTACACGGATTGGTTGACGGGTTTCTGGGCATCAAACAATACCGGCACAAAATCATTGGCCGGCCACGCCGGAGGCTTCGGCACGGTCACCGGAGCGCCATTCGTCGCTGCCTTCTTCGCCGCGTCATACGCCGTTTTCACGTCCACCCACTTCTGGCGTTCCACGAAATCAATCTTCACGTAGGGCTTGTTGTCGGCCACAAAATAGGGCCACCCAAAAAAACCAGCCTTCCGCGCCTGATTCACTTCGTCAAAACCAGCGGCCCCACGCTTCGGGTCGGGTGAACCCGCGTCAGGACCCACTTCACCCCAGTAAAGGTAGCGTGTCTTTGGATCGACCGATATCCGGAATGGATTGCGGTTGCCCATGACATAAATCTCCGGGCGCGTTCCGGGTGTTCCCGGAGCGAAGAGGTTCCCTTTCGGGATATCATAACCCCCGCCAGCTTTGGGCTTCACGCGCAGAATTTTACCTGTAAGGGAATTGGGACTCGCGGCCGACTTCTGGGCGTCCCAGGGCGAACGACCGGGCCGATCGTCGTGTGGTGAAAACCCATCGGAATCAAAGGGATTGGTATTGTCCCCGACCGAGGCGTACAGATTGCCATCGGCGTCAAATGTGAGCGAACCGCCGACGTGACAGCATTGTTCACGTTGGGTCGGGATATCTAGAATCGGCGTTTCGCTCGAGAGATCGAGTTGCTCACCCTTCAAGGTGAACCGGGAGACTCGAATGATGCCAGCTTTGCCAAATTCATTGGTGCTGGTCTCTGGCAGTGATCGATTGACGTAGACCCAGCCATTTTCCATGAATTTCGGATCCAGAGTAACGCCCAACAACCCATCCTCCAGACCCGTGAAAGTCTTGAGCGTGGCAATGACGCTGGATTTACCAGAAGTTGGGGACCAAAGCTTTACAATCCCGGATCGCTCGACATAGACAATCCGGCCGTCCTTTGCCACCGCCATCTCCATGGGATCCTTGAGGGAATCTTCCAATTTGCCATCCATGGTTTGGTCTTGTTCGAGCACCACCTTTTTGAAATGGGCTTCGGCAGGCAACCAATCGTTGGCGCTTTTGGGGACAGCCGTAGAGGTGGTTGTGGCGGTGCCACCGTTTGGGCTTTGCGTCGTTTGTGCCCGGGAAACCGGTGCCAGCAACAACGCGATGGCAAGACATGGGATCGTGCTTGAACGCATAGGTAAACTCGATGAGATCTTCTATGAACTTATTCAGCCGGATTTAGCAAAATCGAGGAAAACCTTTTCCAATACGTGGCCAAATACGTGGCCAAATCTTCATGGGAAGGCCCGTCAACACGGTTGCCTCCCCTGCGTTCCCGTCGATAACCTAACCCCGATGACACTCGAAGACTCGCTGGGAGACATTCTGCGCAAGGCTCGCCTATCTGGGAATGTGACCCCCGAAGCCGCAGCCGCAGCCGCAGACATCTCCGTCGCGGACTACACTGCCACCGAAGATTCGGGCAAAGCCCCTCGTGGATTCAAGTTCGCCGCGATCGCTAAGTTGCTGTCCCTGAATGGAGTCAATTTGGAAAAGATCGCCAACGGCTGGCTGCCGAAGCCCGTGGATACCGAGGCTTGGTCCGAATTTCGAATGATCACTACCGCAGGCGGTGGAATGACGGTCAACGCCTATCTGATTTGGGACATCGCCTCGCGCGAAGCCGCCGTGTTCGACACGGGTTTCGACGCAGAGCCCATATTCCAACTCATCCATGAGCACGGTCTCACGCTCAACCACCTTTTCATCACCCATTCACATCAGGATCACATCGCCGCTCTCCAACCGATCCGCGCCCGGTTCCCAAAAGTCCGCCTGCATTCCAACATCAAATCGGCACCTGTCGATCAACGGAATCGCCCCAATGATTTCATCAACCTCGGAAGCTTGCGAATTTCGAATCGTGAAACTCCCGGTCACGCCGAAGACGGTGTCACGTACATTATTGGCAATTGGCCTGAAGACGCCCCGCACGTCGCCCTGGTGGGTGATGCCCTTTTTGCGGGTTCCATGGGTGGCGCCAGACAGCTCCTCGAACTCGCGCGATCCAAGGTTCGCGAGCAAATTCTAAGCCTGCCCGAAGACACCTTGATCGGCTCCGGTCACGGCCCACTCACTACCGTTGGTGAAGAGAAACAGAACAATCCGTGGTTCCCTTGACCCACGGGCCGTCCTGATCAATGGTTCCGTATTGTGAATCCCACCCGTCCCTCTCATTCGCGACAGATCCATTTCGATTGGACTTCTCTTCGACGGACGGTAGCAACGTGGACGCTGCTCGCAGGCGTTTCCTTGAGTTCTCTTCCGATTCAGTCTTCTGAAACAAGCCCCTCTACGGCGGGAGAGACCACCAAGGCGGAGCCCAAAACCGACCAACCTCGTCAGCCCGACACGTCCACTGCCACCTCCGAAGATTCATTCATTACCAAACCGTTGCTGGCAACCACAACCACGTTCAGCTTAAACGCCTCGGCGGACGCGATGACCCGCCGTCGCCGCGATTACGATGCCGGAATCACTAACGTGGTGGTTCAATCGGTTGCGGCACGTGGGGGGGCGCTCCAGTTTGTGGTACAGGAACGCAAACCCGCCGGTATGCTGCAATTATTTAACCCATTCGCGCCAGCCCGCCTGGGAACCGGAGCGGGTTCCATGGTTGAGTGGCAACCCGGCCGAGGCGCCGCACCGCTACCGCGAGTTTTCAACGACGACCGCACACACGAGCCCCAAGGCATGCTCTTGTTGGGCAGTCCAAAGCGTTAGTGTAATAACCTGCGAGCCTCGAATTTTGAGGTCGTTCTAAATCGCCGCGTCCGCAGCCTCCAACTCTCATTCCTGTCCTCTCTCCCGCTGCGCAAATATCCTGAGTGCCTGCTCGAAGGCCTCCTGCGCTTCCCGGCGTTCGGATTCGGGCAGGCTTCGTTCGCGGTTGCGCCAAAGCTGGCGGATCGTCTCAGCACACCACCGAGCGCTCTCCTTCGAGGCGCGGATCGGCCGTCCCCCAATGAGCACATCGACCGGGTTGGTGTGGAACTGGGGAAACTGGCGCAACGCCACCCAGCTGCTTTCCAACACGTCGACATCCAAGTCCACATCATGGATTTGTCCGTCGGCAACCACGTCTCGAAATGCGGCAACCTGCCCATTGATCACCAACTCCACCCGTCGCAGCCCGCCTTGCGAGGTCCCTTTCGGAATCGGCCCATGTGCCGTGACTGTATCCCCTACCCAGCGCCGGCCCGTCGGGGGCACCCGACTCCCCTGCGCGACCGACTGGGGTTGCACTGATGCAAACGCCACCGAGGCTTTCACCTGAACTCGTCCCCGTGACGTCAACCGGACTGATCCGAACCCGGGAGCCACACCATTCACTTCAAACGCCAGTGCATGTGCGAATCCATCGCTCACATACGAACGCCCCGCACCCAAGCCCTGACACCATTCTGAATACTCGAGACGTTCCAGTGGTCGCGATGACTCGCCGGATGGGGTTCGTGCCAACTGGACATAAACGCGGCCCTGACCCACACGATCGCCACTCATGCACGGAAAATCGGTTTCACCACTCACTTTCAGGGGGAAGCCGCAATTCAAGAGGTGGTACCACATGTTCCATTCTGCGATACGCGGCGTGTCCATGGCGCTGATGAAATCACACACACCCAACGCCGTGCTAACTCCGATCTCCATGGCACCCACACCGTTCATTTCGGGAATTGCCAAGTTCGGCAACCGCTCTGCCGCTTGATCCACCGCCGCCATCAACTCCCCCTCGGTCAGCAGATCATCCCGATCGAGATCCATGGTTCCAAAGCTTTCAGGCAACAATCCGTTGCCCGCTTCGACCTTCGTCAAAACTCGATCCTTGTCGGAATCCAACCCGTCAAAAAGTCGTGCCGTGGCATTTTTGGCGTTCACTTCCAGGCCACTTCCAGAGTGGGCGTATCCTGTGTATCCGCCTTGAGCTTTGGCCCATCGCATCACTGGCGTTGTCCATTTAGGCCAGCCGCGTGTCTTCGTCCCACCAGAGTTTGGAAAGTTCTGATCGCGCAAATTTAGAAGGCACACATGCCCCATCGCCTCGGAACCAAATCCGCTGATTTCCAAATCGTACTTCATGAGTGTCCACGGTCGGCTCAATAAGCTGACCGAAGGCGAAAAGAATTGGCGCTGGTAATCAAAACAGGGTCCCCAAGTGAGCACACAACCCACATTCAACCCCTCGCCTTCCACCTGGCGAAACATGTCATCCGGTGTCACGCCTTCCGAGGGACTGGAGTAATGAGCGCAACCCGCCCCATGAATATGATGATCGCCGGAATAGAACCCCCATCGAGAGGGCTCAATCCATCGCTGAAGGTCTAGCTCCAGCACATGGCCAGGCGCTGGAACGAAATCGCGCGTCATCGTGCGGTATTCGGGCCCACGCCCATAATCCACCGTCAACCGCACCGGGGGTAGCAACACGCTCTCTCCATCTCGACGATAAACCTGTTCTTGGAAATAGAAGTCGGGCGCCAAACGTTTCGCTTGGGGAGGGAACACGTGGCCGGCAGCGTCCCGAAACGTCAACCGTGCCATCGTCGGCGATCCGTCCGCATCCCGAATCCGCAGCGTCATCGGGATGGCAGGAGTACTTTCAAAGAGCACCGACGTCTCACCGCGGAATCCGATGTCTTGCGTGCCCTGGCCTACTTCAAATCCAATCGTCGCCTCCAGTTTGCCTGCGTCCCGCGAATAGATCAGTGCGATGGCATACTCCAATTCGAGTCCGCTAAGTTGGGCGGTCATTGGCGATGCGGAGACCATCTCCAACGCTAAAAACCGGTTCGTCGATGCCTCGGTCATCCGAGTCTCCTTCAGCGCTTCGCGTTGGAGACGCATCGCACTCAACGGAGTCATACCGGCGTACACTTCACCCGCTTGTGGACTGTTAATGCGTAGCTCTTTCGTCACCGTACTGTGGTTCACCACTTTCACCAGAACCGGCGTGTACCCCGCCTGTTGAATCCGAGCCGCCGCAATGCCGCGACGCACGTTCACACGCGATTCGGGATTTAACCTCACATGAAACAACACCTGAGGATCCAACGCACGTTGCAAGTCGCCCATGTCCCGACGTTCCAAGGCACCTGTCACTTCAGTCCTCATCGAGACTGGCATTGGCGCACCAAGAAGCTTCAAGGCTTCCATCAGCCGACCCACATTGGCCGATAAGGGTTGAATCAGGTCCGAAGTCAATGCGATGGGCACCGGTGGTTCCTGACCCCCAATCCGCAGATATAATCCCAGTATTCCCTGGAGCATGCAGACCCAAAGCACCGCCCGAATCAATTTCACCCGTTTGGACATGGCGTTGCATCTACCCAGAATTCTCCGTCTTTGGCCAACGAAGAAAACAGCGCCCGGCAGCGTCGCCAAGCCATGTACCGTCTGGTGACCATGAATGGCTAACCCTGGACGCCACGAAGCTTCAGGCCGGTTAAAGAAATTTTCACGGGTTCCTTTCCACTGGCTGGACGTCACCCAGCCGACATGGCACAAAGGAGTGCATGCACCTCTCCCGTCGTTCCTTTGTGAAGTCGTCTGCCTTGGCGACATCCTCCCTCGCCCTCACAGCACTCAATCAGTCTCGAGCTGCCGGAGCCAATGACCGTATTCGCATCGGTGTGATTGGCGTCGGTGGCATGGGCACTGGCCACGTCCGGGGACTCGTGGACAAATCGGAAAAGGAGACCATTCAAGTGGTTGCGGTGAGTGATGTGTTTCAACGGCGCGTGAACCGGGCCAAAGGGATCTGCAAGGGCGAAGGCTACTTGGACTATCGGCGCCTGCTCGATCGAAATGATATTGATGCCGTACTTATCGCCACTCCGGACCATTGGCACGCCAAGATCAGCATCGAGGCGCTTGAATCGGGCAAACATGTGTACTGCGAGAAGCCGATGACCCATACGGTCGAACAGGCCATCCAAGTTCGAAACGCGGTTCGCAAACAGAAGAAGATTTTCCAGGTTGGACCCAATGCGACCGCCAACGATTCCTATTGGAAAGCGCGGCAGGCCATCGCCGAAGGCCGCATTGGCAAGGTGACCTGGGCTCACGGAAGCTACAACCGCAACGCCAGGATCTGCCTTTTCAACGAGCACCAAAAAATCGATCCCACCGCTGGTCCCGACAAAACCGGCGAGGATTTCATCGACTGGGATCGCTGGCTCGGACACGAGTATGGACTCGCGCCCAAGATCCCATGGACACCGGAGCATTACTTCCGGTTCCGAAAATACTTCCCGTACAACGGTGGCGTCGCCACGGACTTGCTATACCACAAACTGGCCCCGCTGCTGATCGCCATCGCGGGTTCGAACGGGGAGTATCCCTTGCGCGTGAATGCCAATGGCGGCCTATATATTGAAAAGGACGGGCGTGAAATTCCGGACATGTTCATGCTCACTGCGGATTTCACCAATGAATGGTCGCTCTTTCTGGTGAGCACACTCACCAACGACGCTGGGATTCCTGATCGCATCTACGGCAAATACGGAACTATGGAGTTGGGTGGTGAACCCAGCCTTCGTTGGAACGGCGACTTCAAGGAAGAGTTTAAGGCCAAGAACGACGGAAAGGAGGAGACCCGGATTGCCCTCGAGCCCCGGCGAGATATGCAAAATAATTGGATCGATGCCATGCGTGGAAACGGTCCTGTTCACTGTAATGTCGAGCTTGGGTGCGCCACCATGGTCGCGATTAAAATGGCGGTAGAGAGTTATCGCCAACGCAAAACCATGCTTTGGGATTCCAAAACGGAGCGTGTTATTGCGTCCTGAGAACTCACGCGTCTCTTAGCGAAACCCGCACCTTCCATCTCGTCTATGAACCCCAAGCATTTAGTCCCAATAATTCTAACGGCGTTCCTGGCGTCCTTGACCCTTCGTGCCGCCGAGGTTGACGCCGAAGGATTCAGGCCCCTCTTCGACGGTAAAACACTCAATGGCTGGCATACTAGTTCCAAGACAGGACACAGTCGTGCCAGCGGAAATCAATCCGGTGGTAAGTGGGTGATCGAACAGGGTGCCATTGTTGGTTCGCAAGATATCCCTGGCAATGGAGGGATCATTCTTACCGACGAGTTGTTTGGAGACTTCGAGGTGGCACTCGAGATGAACAATGATTTTGGACCCGATAGCGGCCTATTCCTCCGCAGCACTGAAGATGGGACCACCTTCCAGGCCATGATCGATTACCACGCCAACGGGAATCTGATGGGTATCTACGGCGAAGGAGGCCTGGGCGCCCGGCCTAGCCTTCGCAGTTTTTCATTTTTGGAACGAGTCACCGAAATTCGAGAAGTCATCGCCCCTCTGAAACCATCGCTACCGGTGCGCCCAGAAGCGTGGCCAAAATTCTGGCGCCATGGCGAGTGGAACGAGTTGCGTGCCCGCATTGTCGGAAACCCCCCGGCTATCACGACCTGGATCAATGGTGTCAAGTTCTGCGACTGGCAAGACACAGAAGCGCTACGCCATCCGGATCGAGGCTCCATCGGCCTTCAAGTACATGGGGGCGGCGATTTTACTAAACAATATGTCCGCTATCGAAATGTCCGCGTTAAATCCCTTCAACACACTCCCGACAATACGTTGAGTGATGTGGAGAAACGGGAGGGTTGGGAGTTATTGTTCGATGGCAAAACGTCTGCCGGATGGATGAACAGTGACCGCTCGGCTCCTCGCAACCCGATCCAACAGGGTACCCTTAACCCGCACCGCGCCGGCCATTACATGCTCGTGCACACTCAACAGTGGTCCAATTTTGTCCTGGCGCTCGATTTCAAGCTCAGTCCTCACTGCAACAGTGGGGTGTTTCTCCGAACAGCCTCACTGACGCCGAGCCCAGGAAAAGATGTCGGATTCAATGGACTTGAAATTGCACTCGACGATACGACCACTGCGGGATTTCACGACAGCGGTGCCTTATACGACTTGTGCAAACCGACACGCAACGCGATGCGACCCGTAGGTGAGTGGAATCACCTCCAGCTCACTGCTCGCGATTACCGCATCGAAGTCGAACTCAATCGGGAGCGGGTCAATGAGATTGATCTATCGAAGTTTACCAGCGCCAATCGTCGGCCAGATGGTACTCAACACAAATTCGACATCGCCTACCGGGACCATCCTCAAAAAGGCTACATTGGTCTCCAAGACCACGGTTCCCCTTGTTGGTTCAAAAACATCAAATTGAAGGCTCTTTGATTCCGTCCAGCCAAGGCAATGGCAGCCCCTTTAGCCGCTTGGTTCGAGTCCTGACCCAAGGAATGTGTGCCAAGAAACATTGGATGATCCAAAAAACGGCCGTCTTGCCCCTTTCCTCCGCGTCTCCGCGCCTCCGCGAGACCCCTCCGGTTCCTTCCGTTCCACCTTGCATGCAAGAAGAATAGGCCCCAATTGGCCGGGGTGCTTTGAAGCAATGAACTCGGTATCGAGCTCAGTTTCAACCTATGGGCATGCCTTGAGATCCCCGAGACAATCGCAAGTTAAATTCTGTTCATTAGTAACGCCAGAGGGGTCTCTTTCGATACAGTCAGCGTCCCGTTCACGGACATCTCCTGGTGCGTAGGGCAGAAAACGGCAGTCCCTGCCCGACTCCAAAAGGCCGCCTTATTTCCGGGAGTGCGAGTAGCCTCTACGGCTGGCCACCCAGACAACAAATGCACCACCGACCACTTGGAGATGCGCCCAAAGAAAAGGCCCGGTCGAGATCGACCGGGCCGCTTGTCTGAGGAGCTAGGTCAGCCCCGTCGCCTACTTCCCTTCGCCCTTTGGATTGGAATCCGAAGGGCTGAGGTTTCAGCTAGTTCATCGACTAGGGGTTCCTAGCGCGATACGTCCTGGCACCATCGACGGCGGCTACAGGTACAGTGAACTGGCCTTTGCCAGCTGCATCCAAGGTGATGTTTCCGACGGTGGTCCAAGTACTCAGATTAGAAGATCCTTCGATGACGAGCTGAGCGTTGGGAGTTCCCGTGACAGCGATGGTGAAGTTACCTTCAACAACACTGGCGGCCAATAGAGCCGGTTCCGGTTCCACAACTGGAACCACCGTGAGTACGAAGCTTTCCGTGGTCGTCCCGAATTCATTGACAGCGGTTACTGTAATGGTGGCCGTACCAGATCGCTTAGGCACGAGTGTGACCAGCGCGGAACGAGTGGAACCAACCCCACTAATCACGACGCTAGAAACCAAGTCGACGTTTTCCGATGCACCCGTAACCACGAGGCTGAAGGAAGGCGTTCCACTAATCGTGAAGCCAGTAGTGAGCGAGGTGTTCGCATCGATGGTCGCATCCAGAATCTCACTGATGCTAGGCGCTTTCGGTGCCGCAGATACCAGGAGTGCGAATGAGCGAGAAACGCTGTTGCCACCGTCACTGACTGTCAGTGTGACCGAGGACAAACCAGTCTGATTAGTCACTAGATTCACAATGGCTTGCATTGCCGTTCCGTTATCCACGAACTGCACACCGCTCACGAGGTTCGTGTTCGAGAAGGTTGCCGAGTAAACCATATTGGCTCGGTCCGTGTCCTTGTCGGTGATTCCCAGTGTCACGATAGCCGCAACATCAGATGTGGTGGTCTGGTCGACGATCGGATCCAGACTGACCGGATCATTGACCGGCAACACCGTGAGCAAGAAGGCCTCAGTACGGGTACCGAGGTCGTCCCGGGCTGTGACGACGATGATCGCACTTCCAGAGGCATCTGGAACCAGATTCACCACAGCATTTCGATTCGGTCCGAAACCGCTCAGACCAATACTGGACACTAGGCTCTTATTATCAGTCGATGCTCTGACCGTGAGATTTGCAGAGGCGTTCTGAATTGATATTGCGAACTGCAATGTTCCGTCTTCGTTAATGGTTACGTCCGGAAGGTCACCAACCTTCGGCTCCAATGGCGCCAAAACCGACAGCACAAACGTCTTGGTAACGGTTGCGTCTCCATCATTAACCGTGACGCTAATTGTTGTGTTTCCGAGTGTTCCGGCAGGAATAAAGGTCAGCACTCGTTCGGCCTCATCTCCGCTGATCGAGGCAACACCGAGCGCCGCATTCGAGCTAGAGACTTCCGTAACCAAATTGGTTACAGCGTCGTCAACATCACCGACCGTGAACGACACCGAGGCGTTCAGATTAGCGGGAGTCGATTTGTCCGACAATGCGCTGAGCGTTGGCGCATCGTTAACTGGGTTCACCGTCACACTGAACAGACTTCGGGCGAAGGACGTTCCATCTCCCACGCTGAGGGTAATTGTTTCAGTCCCACTTTGGTTCGCAATGGGCGTGATGGTGAGAGTTCGGTTCCCTCCAGTTCCGGTCAAGTTGAGGGTCAACAGAGTGTCAACACTGCTGCGGGCCTCGACGACCAAGTTAGTCAACGCTGTGTCCGCATCAGCGACCTGGAAGTTGACAACGACAGGGACATCTTCATCCGTGACGACATCAGCGACGGCGCTAATGGTCGGTGTCGTGGTGACGACGCTGAGGAGCCAACCGGCGAGGATAGTGCCACCGTCTGGAGCCGTGTCGTCTTGAACATACAAGGACCACACACCATTCGGATCGACCCCATTGAAGGCGCTGAGAGCCGTGCTGTAAGGGCCAGCTGGCGCCGGAGCCGCCATGTTTTCAGTTTCGTAGTTCGATGGCTTGTAGCTACCGCTGCTGATCACACCATTGTCAGGCACATTGGCAGCAGCCGAATCATCAAAGGTGAGACGAGCATCGACGAGTCGATTGCCACCACCCGCATCACTCATGAGCATGACCTTTTGGCCTTGCGGTCCTACGAGCATGACATCCACGTCGTCAGGGAAGGCGTGATTGAATCTGTTCAGCGTGACGGTGACTTTGCTGACCGTTCCACTGATTCCAGAGACCGTCAGTGTCGAAGGATAAGGCGCGCCCGGAGCGTTGTCCGCGACCTTGATACCCGTTTCATTGGCAAACACCGGGTTCTGGCTCGGGAACACAGTCACCGTGAACGTGCTGCTGTTAGCAAGTCCCTGTGCATCGGTCACATTAATCGAGATCCGACTGGTGCCTGTATGAACACCAACAGGCAGGATCACGAGGTTGTCCCCATTCACAAACACACTGCCGTTGGGGAGTAACTCGGTATTGGATACCAGAATGCTGAATCCAACATCTCGTTTTGGTGTTTCCACATCTCCGTAGCTGAATGGAATGACCAAGCTGGATCCTGCGGTGATGACCTGATCCGCGACCGAAGTAATGAACGGAGTGTCATTCACTGGCGTCACCGTGAGTGCAAACTTGTTACTCACAGTCAAGCCGTCGGCACTCGCCGCGATAAATGTAATCGCGTTAGTTCCGAATGCATTGGCCACTGGGGTGAGCGTGGCAGTCCAGTTGGTACCGGATCCGGCGAATGTGATATTGGTTCCAACAACCAGTGAGGAGTTGGAAGATGCTGCACTTAGAGTGAATTCCGCTGGGACGAAGCTTTCTTCGCCAATCGTGAAGGGAATTCGAATGGTCGAGTCTTCCTCGATGGTAGTATCAGCCAATCCTTCGATGGGAGGTTGAGTGGTGATGGCCAAACTCCAACCATTCTTGATGGTTCCAGCATCGGACGGTGTATCATCCGTAATGTAGAGGGACCATGTTCCATTTGGTGATGTTCCAACGAAGGACACCAAATTCGTTCCATACGGCCCTGCAGGAGCTGGGCTCGAGAAACTGTCGTTACTCGTTCCCTCATAATTGAAGGGACGGAATGTGCCGGAAGCCAAACTCACATCGGAAACAACCGTGGAGGCTTGGTCATCGAACTTGAGGTTAAGGTTGGTGACTGAGCTTCCACCACCAGCATCGCTCATTAACACCATTTTTTCACCACGAGGACCAACCAATAGCATGTCCACGTCATCAGGGAATCGGTGTGCGAAGCCATTGAGATTTACCACAAGTTTTCTAATCTTACCGGACAAGCCACTGACTTCGACGGTGGATGGGTAGGTCGCCGCAGGGCCATTACCATTAATCACCAGTTCGCTGGAGTTTCCGAAGACTCGATCGCGGCTGGGACGGATGGTTACGTCGAAGGCAGTCGCATTGGTCGTTGTTCCATCAGTGATGGTGAGCGTGATTGTTGCTTTTCCTTCCACACCTGCTTCGGGTGTCACAACCACAGTGTTTGTCTGAACACCAGGTAAACTACCTCCAATGCCACGGGTTACGGCGATAGAAGCGTTTTTGATCAAGGCCTGATCCGACGAGGTTGCTGTCAGGTTCACCGTTGCGGAATCCGCGTCCCTGATGTTGAAGGAAGCAGCAGCGCTGGGAGCACCCGCTTGCGTTCCGATGTTTGCAACTCCAGTGATCGTCGGAGGATCATTGATTCCATTCACAACGAAGTTGAACGTGCTAATCACGGGCGATATTCCCCCGTCAACCTTGTCAGTTACTGTAATTGTGATCAGGGAATTACCGATCTGATCTGTATTGGGCCGCAAGGTGAATCGGATTTCATTGGAAGGCATCCGAGCCAAGACGTTGGTGCTGTCGAGCAGCAACAGATTGGTGCTCGTGATCAACGTTGGATTGCCTGATGTGGCAGTCAACATGAGGTTCGTCACCACGGTATCAAAATCCGTTACGATGAAGATGAAGCTCAAGGGCAGATCTTCCGTAGTCGTTTTCTGCGTCAACCGTGAAATGGTCGGAGGTTGATTTACAGGCAGAACATTCATGTTCACTACCGTGCTGGACGTAGCGCCGTCGGCGCGTGTCACAGTCAGTGTGAGATTGTTTGTCCCAAACTCATGGGCCGCGGGCCTTAGTAGAGCAGTAATATTACCAGCACTGCGTGAGAACGTGACGCTGCCTGCAGGCATTAGTGTCGGGTTCGACGCACTGAAACTGAGTTGCAACGTGCTCAGATCGGTTGTAGCCGGATCCGCAATTGTGAATGTGCTGTTCGCAGTAGTGTCTTCGTTGAACGTCACCAATGTCGAAGAAGTGAGTGCGATCGTGGGCGCGCTCTCAATGGTTATTGACCATCCATTGTTGATCCTCCCGGCGACCGGAGCAGAATCATCCATGACGTAGAGCAGCCAATTCCCATTGGGGTTCGTGCCTTTAAATACAGCCAAGCTGTCGGAGTATGGCCCGGCCGGAACACCTGAGGGGAATGCATCACTAACTTCGAAGTCCGTTGGACGGTTAGTCCCAGAAGCGATCAGACCTTCGTCCCTAAGACTCTGTCCAAGATCGTCGAATCGGAGCCTGACGTTGTTTATTGGATTCCTTCCGCCTGCATCCGACATCAGGATAACTTTTTGACCTGCAGGACCAACCAGAAGCATGTCGATATCATCGGGAACTGGATGGCTTAACCCGTCTAATGTGACGAACACACGATGAACAGCTCCGGCGACGCCGCTCACGACGTTGGTGGACGGGAACGGGGTAGCCGTATTGTTGTCTCGAATAACAATCGGTGTGGTATTGATGAAGTTAGATCCAGGAGCTGGATTTACGTTTACCACGAAGCTGTTGGTCACTGACAAAGCGCCATCGCTGATAATAACGTTGATTGTCGCAGTACCGCCGACCACCCCGATCGGAGTGACCTGCACACTGCGTTCAACCCGAGTTCCATCAAGTATTATGTTTGAATCCGGAATCAGCGCTTGATTGGAGGAGGTAGCCCTGACGCTCAAGTCGGTGGAAGTTGTTTCCACATCGTTCACTGTGAACGGAATGATCTCCGACGGACTACCAGCAATGACAGTCCGATTGGTGATGACCGAGAAGGTCGGCGCATCATTGATGGGCAAGACTCGCAATGTCACATTCGTAGACGTGGTTGAATTGCGGTCAGTGATGGAGAATGTCACCACGGTGTCACCAAACTGATTGGCCAACGGTGTCAGTTCCAATGTGGCTGTGCCCGCTCCACCACCCAGAACTATATTGTTCTTGTGGTTTGGTAGCAAAACCTGGTTGGAGGTCACGACGACCACGTTGCTGTTTCCAACCACGGAATCGATGTCGGCGTAGTTAAAGGTGACTGTGGTGGAACCATCTTCATTAATGTTCACCAAGTTGGTCACTGTGGTCACTGTCGGGGCATCATCCACAGAGGTGACTGTCAGCCCAAACGTGGCGGAGTTTGTGGCGCGTCCATCAGTGAGCGTGAGCGTGATGAGGTTCGTACCAAAAATGTTGGTTGATGGCGCGGCAATCAGGTTACGTGTAGCACCCAGGCCTTCAATTCGCAGACTTGAGAGCAGATTGGCAGGGCTATCGGCACTGCTGGTCGCAGTCATCACAACATTCGATGCAATAGTATCGGAATCGTTGATGGTGATGGGCAGGACTAAGGGTACATCTTCTCGAGTGGACTGAGCGCCGATTGTGGTGAGTGTCGGTCCGACATCCAGGATTAGGAACCATCCACCTTCGATCGAACCACCGTCGGGGAACGTGTCGTCATTGACGAATAGTTTCCATTCACCGACTGGATTCGCTCCACGGAAGGCGTCCAAACTCGTTGAATAGGCTCCTGTCGGTGCAGGCGCAGGCAACGTTTCGCCAGGCTCGTAATCAGCAGGTTGGTATGTCGTTGAGCTCAACGCGGCCTCATCAGGCAGGAGATTTCCGGTCGAAGTGAAGGTCATCCGCAGATTACTAGCGGCGACTCCACCACCAGCATCGCTCATCAGGACAACTTTTCTTCCTTCCGGGGAGACCAGAAGCACATCCACGTCATCGGGATAAGGGTGGCTAAAGCCTAGGAGTGTGACGCTGACGCTACTCACCAAACCGGCCACGTCGGCCGGAACCGTGACGGCTGCCGGATACGGATCACCGGTCGCTCGGTCTCGGATGTTGATGCGCGTGTTGTTCGCATAGGAGAGATTCCTAGCTACGACCACACTGAAAACTCGGGAGAATTTTTGCCCGGTTCCGTCGGTTGCCGTCAACGTAATGGCCGTGTCACCTGTTCTGACACCATTAGGTGTCAACATGATGGTTCGATTCGCACCACTGCCACCGAGCGTGATGCCGGAGGCTGGGATTAGTCCAGTGTCGCCGGAGACGGCCACCACTGTGATGGAAGCTGCAGCAGTTTCCGCATCCCCGACAACAAAGGGGATTTCAGCAGATGGAAGACCTGCAGCTATGCGTTGGTCAGCGATGCCGGAGATCGCTGGGAGATCGTCCACTGGCGTGACGCGGAATTCAAAGCTGGTCTGGCTCGTCGTCACACCGTCGCTCACCGAAACATTGATTTGGTTGGTGCCCGAGAGATTGCCTCCTGGCACAATCGTCAAGCTTCTGCTGGCGCCAGTTCCTTCAAGCCTGAATTCTTTAACCAATGTTGCCGGAGTTCCAGCTGTTGGTGTGATCGTGTAATTTACGCCAGGTTGAGAATCACCAATCAGCAGTCCGACTCGCAATGCTGTATCTTCAGTAGTCGTCTGTGTCGGGATGGAGGACAGCACAGGCTGTGTTTGGATGCTCAGATGCCATCCACCACTGATTTGCGCACCGCGGTTACCAGTTTCGTCGTCTAGAACAAAGAGTGACCATACACCATTTGGGTTGGTTCCGACGAATGTAGTGAGGCTCGAATCCACGACATTGGTAGTCGTCTGCGGGAACACTTCAGCGCCTCCGTAGTTGCTAGGAGCGAAAGTTCCAGACACGATTTGCGCTTCATCCGGCAAGAGATTGCCCGAGGCACCATCGAAGACAATTTGAGCGTTTACTACCCCATTAACTCCACCGGCATCGCTCATCAGACTGACTTTTTTACCAGTTGGTCCCTGGAGGAGGATGTCTGCGTCATCAGGCCCTGTGTGATTGAACCCGATAAGTGTCACTTTGATGCTCGCTACAGATCCGAGTAGCCCGCTCACATTGATGCTGGCTGGATATGGCGAGGCAGTTGTGTTTTCATTGAACGTAATTAGGCCCGGATTTTCGAACAGCGGATTTGGCGCATCGGTCACCGCGATTTCCAAGGTTTTGCTGCTGGAAGCTGATCCGTCTGAGACGAATACTGTCAGCTCCGCATTACCGGCAAGTACGCCAGCTGGGTAGATCGTCATGCTTCGGTTGGCTCCAGCTCCCGTTAATACAATGTTACTGGTAGGTATCAGCTTCTGATTGCTAGAACCGAATGTCACTACAAGTGTTCCCGGGTCGCTTTCAACATCGCCGACGGTAAACCCAATCGGTCCGAGCGGTATACCAGCTCGAGTCGTTTGTTTGCTGATGTTGGAAAGCGTGGGTGTGTCGTTTACCGGTCTGACTCCAACGGTGAAGGTCTTAGTTTCAATGAAACCGTTGTTGTCCGTCGCGACGACCGACAGTGTGTTGGTGCCAAAGCGATTGGAACCAGGTGTCACAACTAATGCGACGTTGTTCCCAGTTCGTGTCACGACCCCTGTGAACAGGCTGGCGTCACCAGAGCTCACCGTAACGTTCGTAACGGTTCCATCGAAATCCGCCACCGTGAAATTTACCGTGAACGCGGTATCTTCATCGGTGAAATATTTTGTTTCTATGCCGTTAATCGTTGGCGCTGGGAAGATGTTGACAAGGAAACCGCCAGTGATGGCTCCCGTGCTTCCGTTCGCTGTGTCGATCACGTAGAGTGACCAAGTGCCATTGGGATCAGAACCATTCAGACCACTTAGTCCGGTGGTTGAAATGTTTGTGGAGGGCGCTGGAGCTGGGAGTGTCGTGCCTGGGATGTAGTCGGCGGTTTTATATGCACCCGTGGTAATGGCAGCTCCGTTTGGAATTGTGGCTGCGGCATTCTCATCAAAAGTGATGCGTGTGCGGCTGAGTGCATTTGCCCCACCGGCGCCACCCATCAGCACCACAGACCGGCCTGAGGGGGAGACTAACAGGGCCTTGAGATCTGCAGGGTTCGAGTGATTGACATCGGCCAGAACAACGGACAATCGGGCGATGTTCCCCGGGATGTTGGCAACGCTGAAGATCGACGGGTATGGAGTGGCGTTGGTTGCATCATTGATGCGAATCGGAGCCCCATTACCGAAAACGGCATAAGTGACCGGGTTAACGACGACTTCGACATCGGCTGAGTTGGTGATGGCACCGTCAGAGACGCGTAATGAGACGATGGCCGCACCGGTCGCGCCTGCGTTTGGTGCGATGACTACTGTATTGGTGCCGCCCGTTCCGGCGGTGAAGACTGCCGCACCGTCGGCGACCACGCTTGGATTGGCAGACACCGAAGAGAGCACCAAGGCGGAGATATCGGTGTCGATGTCGCTGATCACTGCCGTAACAATGTTGGACGTGGTTGTGACGTTACCCGCCGTGGTGAAGACACGATTCGTGCTCAACGAGATGGAAGGGCCATCGTTAACCGGCGTCACAATGAACGTGAAGTTCGTGCTAGCGGTTCCGAGCCCATCGCTCACGGTCACTGTGAGCGTGTTGGTGCCGAACGCATTGGCAACCGGCGTAATGGTCAACGTCCTTTCCAAACCAGTTCCCGTGGAGCTAAACCCGTTGGTGTTGACAAAACTCAGATTCGGTGAGGTTCCAGTCACTGTCAGAACGGCGGCAGCTGTGCTACTGTCCTGTAAGGTGAGTGTCAGTGTCCCTGGCACATCTTCAACGGTTCTAACTATGTTGGTGACCAAACCAATGAGTGGCGTGGTAAAGAGGTTCAGGCTCCATGAGGTAATGAATCCGGCGTCGCTGAAGGAATCATCCTTCACGTACAGCTGCCACGTGTTGTTCGGATTCTCGCCGACGAAATCAGCCAGTGAATTTTCGTAGGGCGCCGTCACTGTGGAGAAGATTTCTTGTGCCTCATTGATGTCCGTAGGTTTGTAGGTACCTGTGACAATGGCGCCTTCGTCGGAGAGGCTTGGAGTCGCGGTGGCATCAAAGGTGATGTCCGTTCCGCGCAAATCCACACCGCCACCGGTATCACTCATTAGCATCACTTTTTTGCCATTGGGCCCCACCAGCAGCACATCCACGTCGTCTGGATAGCCGTGGTTCATCCCAGTCAGCGTCACCGTCACCTTCGTGATTATGCCTAAGAGATTCGACGACACGATTGCGGATGGATACGGGGATGCCGTGGAGTTGTCGTTAATCGTGATCGGGACGGTTTGCGTCAGTGTGAATTGGGCGAAGGCCTTCCCAAAAGAAAGGACCATAGCCGCAACGGCAACGACGAAAACGCAGAGTCGTCGCAGCAGATACACATGAGTGCTGTTCATTTTTTTAAGTTATTCAGTTTGCTAACGGCATTTGGCGGAGGATGTAGCCCCAATGGCAAGAAGATTTTGGCGCTACTGGGGTGTTACATCTTGGAGCACAATTGCGTCCACAACTTGACGGGACAATCCCGCCGTTAATCTAAGGTCAACGTTTGCTCGCTTGTGCGACTCATTGCAACAAAGAAAATGTAAATGTTGCATTCGAAAAGCTTTGGTGAATGACGGATTGATACAATTTTGGGCCTTCCATGTCGCCAACCAGTATGTTGTTGTGGCTGAGTCGGTGCCAGTACTTCAACCAACCTTGACCGTGGCAAGACTCGCCATGGCGACTCGTTTTGAGATTGCCATGCATGGTTCCAATCTGGCTTTTTTGCGCGCCGCTGCCGAGGAGGCACTTGATGAAGTGGATCTTTGGGAATCGTTGCTGAACATTTACCGCCCCAACAGTGAGTTAGCCAGGATTAATGCTCTCGCTGCCCACGAGTATGTGCGAGTTGATCCCCGTGTTTTTCGCTTTTTGCAACAAGCGCGAGATTTGACCGCCATCACGGAGGGTGCTTTTGACATCACCGCAGCGCCATTGCTCCGTGCATGGGGTTTTATTGGTGGCTCGGGCGCGCTTGCCGATCCTGTTCTATTAGAAGCGGCTCGCCGCTGTGTGGGTTGGCAGCATGTGCATCTCGACAATGCTCAAGGCGCGGTGCGTTTTGATCAGCCTGGAGTCATGTTGGATCCCGGAGCAATTGGTAAGGGGTATGCGCTCGATCACGCCGTGAATTGTTTACGCGACGCTGGAATTGAAAGTGCTCTGATCCATGGTGGTACCAGTACGGTCTGTGCGATTGGGCATCCTCCAGACGCAGAAGGGTGGACCATCGCGCTGCCGCCTAACTCTGCTGACAAGGAGCGTGGGGGTGTTCACACCGAATGCCTGAGGGACGAGTCCCTGAGTGTGTCTGCGGCCTGGGGCAAATCGTTTACCGACAAGGGCCTTGTCCGGGGTCACGTTTTGGATCCACGGACCGCTCAGCCGGTTTCGCACGCGACAATGGCCATGGTTGTCACCCCGACGGCTACAGAGTCGGATGCCCTTTCTACCGCGCTACTGGTATTGGGACGGGATGGCGTTTCCATTTTGAACAAGGTTTCCCCAGTCATTAGATGGCGTGTTGATTGATCTGATCACTGGCACCGTTGACGGCGTGGTGGTGACCCCTGAATACACCTGGTCCATGCCCGGTGTCCTAAAACTGTTTACTGACCAACTCAAGTTTCCGGAGAATTTTGAGAGCCGTTCCGTGTGTTTTGTGGGACTGGCCGTTGGCAGGTGGGGTGCTGTGAGCAGCGTGGAGCAGTTACAGGCAATTTTTGGTTATTGGAACGCGTTCCTCTACCCAAATCGAGTATTTCTGCCTGGCATCGGTCAACTGCTGGACGCGGAGGGCCAACTGACGAACCCCGAGTTGGTAGAGCGCTTGAGGCAACAGGCGGCAGGATTCGCAACGTTTGCCAACGTGGTGAAGCCTGGGAGTTGATTTCAAAAACTAATGGATTTCATCCAACGCTTGCCCGAGCCGGTGCAAGCCTTCTGCAGTGACTTCAGTTGGCGCTCCGATGCCGATGCGAATGTGCTCAGGCATTTCAAAGAAATGGCCGGGCACAACAGTCGCCTCGTAACGTTGGCGCAATACATCGCACAGAGCTTGCACACGACCGTCACGCAATCTGGGGAATACGACGGTACCGGCTTCGAGCGGCCAGCTTTCTAAATCCTCACGCGATGCCAGAAAGTCGTTTAAAAGTTTCCGGTTGGTATTCAGCAGCGTTCGGGCGCGTGCGGTGACACGTTCGAAATTATCCAGGACGACGACGCTGAGACGTTCGGCGGCGTGGGCTGGGATGACGCCAAACAGATCATTGAGTCGCCACATGCGCTGTGCGAGTTCCGGCTTCGCCAGGACCCAACCGCACCGGATGCCACTGAGCCCGTAAACTTTGGTGAGACTACTGGTCACCAGGATATTGTCAGCCAAACCAAATGCCGTGGTCAGTGCAGGGCGATCATTCGACGCAGCGGCCAGAGCCGCCGCATCGAGATACACTTCATCGATCAATACTTGAGCCCCGACGGATTGGCCGAGTTCAGCGATCCGTCGTATCGTGGGTTCATCAAGGCGGGCGCTGCTCGGATTGTGGAGATTTGTGAGAACGATCAGCCGGGTGCGCGGCGTGAGTGAACGTTCAAGTTCAGCCGGATCGATCCCGAAGCGTTGATCGAAGCGGCGATGGATTCGACGGATGTTGGCGCCGAGGTAACTGGCAGCGGAGATGAGCAGTTCATAAGTAGGATGCTCAATCAACACGTCGTCGCCGGGTTGGAGAGTGACGGCCATGGCCAGGTGATTGGCTAGGGACGTTCCGACGGCGTGAACGAGGCACTCGGACGGGACGCCCAGGTGTTTGGAGAGTGCGCCCTGGAGAGGTCCCCAACCATAAAAGCTCTGGCCGCTGAGTTCGAGGTCTTCCAACTTTACAGGTAATTCGCGCAAGGGCATGGCGAATACGCCGCTGTTGGCGAGATTAAATCGGGCCGCCTGTAAGGTTTTAGCCCAATGCATGTATTCCGACGACTGGATGCGAGGCATAGAGTTCATGAAGCAAATTGCCGCCGTCGCCAGTACAGGTAAGCCGGAATTCCTGCCAGCATAATGACCAAACCAAAGAAACTATCCTTGGGATACTTGAAAACCAAATTCAGTACCACCAGCCAGCAACTGGCGATGAAGAAGATCGTGGTGAACGGGTGTCCGGGGATACGAAACCGGCGCCCACCGGTGCCAGCTCTTCCGGTTGATTCGGAACCACGGTTCACGGCCATTGGGTCTTCGTTGGGGTTTAGGCGTTCTCTCCGTCGAAACACGAACACGCAAGTCGCGGTGAGTCCGTAAAAGATAAAGTCGACGGAGATGACATAGTTCAAGATTTGTTCATAACGTCCGCTCAATGCAATGATCACAGCCGTCAACCCCTGTAACGCCACTGCTGCCACCGGCACTTGGGTCTCAGGATGAATCCGAGCCAACACGCGAAAAAACAGTCCATCCTCAGCCATGGCGTAATAGACGCGAGGAGCGGTGAGCATTCCCTGACTCAGGAATCCCAGGGTGCTCACGATAATTCCTGCAGAGATCAGGAAGGATCCCCGCTCGCTGAGGGCCAGCTTGGCAACGTCGGCTGCCGGGGTCGGTGTCTGGGCCAATCCGGCAGTACCGAGCGCACGTAGGCATACCCAATTGACTGACAAATACAGTGCGATGACACCCAAGACACCGAAGATTAGTCCCAAGGGCAGGTTGCGCTTGGGATTTTTAACTTCACCTCCGATGAACGCCGCAGTCTGCCAGCCACCATAGGCAAACAGGACTGGCACCATGGCCGCCCCGAATTGCCTGATCGCATCAAAGCCGGTGGCATCCGCCGCCGCCGTGGTCACGGCGCCCGAAGCGGGTTTCAACAACAAGAAACCGCATCCAACCAGCCCGGCGATCGCCAACATCTTGAGGACCGTGAGGATGGTTTGCACGGCGGTGCCCAAACGTACGCCCAGACAATTGATCAACGTCAGGAGAGCGAGCGCAAGGATCGCAATAAGCTTTCCAGCACCCGAGCCGGGTTGCGCGGGATCCGTTCCTGGCAGCAATCTCCCGATCGAATCCATCGAGTCCACGAGCCCGACAGCGCCTAATGTTCGGGCCATTTGCACCGAATAATCGGCGAATGTGATGCTCACGGCAGCCATGCCTCCGGTTTGGACCACGAGCAGCAACGCCCAGCCATAAACGAAAGCGAGCGCCGGGTGGTAGGCCTCCTTAAAATAGGCGTATTGACCCCCGACCGCAGGGCGGGAGGCGGTCAGCTCGGCGTAAATGAACGCCCCGGCCATGGCGATTAATCCCCCGAAAATCCAGGCGCCTAGGATGAGAAAGGGCGCATGTACTTCCTTGGCGACAACATGTGGATTGCGGAAAATTCCGGCGCCCACAATGCCGCCTATGACCAACATGGTGGCATCAAACAAACCAATGCGCCGCGCCAAGCTCACAGTTGTTGAAGAGTTTTTATTCACACACAGGGAAATTCTTCAGACGCTGCAACAAGCCCCCTCGGCTGGCGACAGAAATCCCGGCGTTCAGGCCGGGGCGGCCGGGTACAGAACTAGCGGTCCGCAGCTCAGTGGACCCGCTCCAGCCGGAGTGATGACTGATCGAATTGGGCTTCACCTGAGGCGCCCAGGAATTCGGCCACCAGTTCGCTTTCGGTCAATTCCTCCTCCAACTCAAATCGGAACTCCAGGGCTTGCCAGTCCAGACCCCGCAACGGCTCGTAGCTCGGTCGGTAACCCGAGAGGCGCAGTTGGACGCCATTGCGAGGATCTGGTGACGAAGATCGAACGCGGCCGATAAGACGGTAATGACCTGCAGCCAATGTGACGCGGGTGCGCCAGGAGCCGATACCGGCGCCGCCCTCGGCGCGTATCACCAACAGTTTTGGTCCGCCTTCGGGTTCCAATCGTTCGAATGTCACGGGCACCCCGTCCTGCCGACTGCGTCGAGGCTCCCAGCGGGTGAGACTAGCCGCCCCTGAGACGTCGAACGCCGTTGGTTGTGGTGTTGGTGAATTCAACTGTTCAGAGACACTCTGAATGCGGTCTCGAATGCGGCGAACCAAGTCTTCCACCTCGTAGTCATGGCCACGAGCCAAGTCCGGACTGTAGGCGGCAAGTGTCGGACGAATGGTCGCTGCCAGCTCGTAAACTCGGTTGGTGAGGTGGGCTTCAACGAGCACGTTGGTTAGCAGGGTTCCGAGTCGTTCTCGAAACCGTTTGCGGCCTTCCGATGTGGACATGACCGCCCGAGCCACCTTGCCTCGCATGGGCGTCTGGATGCTGCTTTGGGGATTCATCCGGTTGCCGCCACCAAACAATTGATCCAAACCATGGGGCATGAAGACCATTTTGCCGAGGGTGCGGTCCTGAAACACCCGGTAGTTGTTTCGGTTGATCCCATAGCCGTCCCAATTGCAGATCAAACCATCGAGTGCGAGGTGCGTGATGAACCGTTCCGTGTCCAGCTCTGTCTCCAACCGTTTCCAACGCGCATTTCGATCCGGCTCATCCGCGGCGGCGTTTAACCGGTGGATATCGGAATGATCATCCGGCTTCTCGCCGGACACCACGGTCAGCAATCCGTCGACATCTTGAACGAAACCACCATCGTACAGATTTCCTTGGACGTCCTTGAAATGTTGTCTCAGGAAGGGTTTGCCCCAGCCTTCGGTTACAACATAGAGGCCCAGATCGCGCCCATCGACAACCACGGTGGCGTGCGTGGCTTTGGGGGCGGGCACACCCGCAAGCACAAACAACTCGCGCGATAGAGTTTCGCCGAGGAACGAGGAATCTTGAACTGAATTGTTCAAGGACAGCTTGCTCCAACCATGAAATTTCTGACCGGCGGCAAACTTGGAGAAGTTCAAGGTGAGTGCTGGTCGGTCATCGAAATGTCGGAAGCTTCCCGCGGAACCTTTGAGATGAACCGACACATTTGTGTAGACCATGTGACCCTCACGCATAGTGGCCTTTACCTCGGGGCGTTCCACTACTTGTGGATTGCCGCGGTTCCAACCATTCCAAACGTAGCCTCTCAAGAGGTTGGCATCAGCAGGGGCGAACTCGATCCGTATCCGCCAGAGATTGGTTGGCAATTGAGCTGACAACGAAGGAACGGGATCGGATCGCCGAGTGCGACGCCACCCCTGTCCACCCCGCCGATCGCCTTCCCTTTGGAAGCCTGGAGTTGGCCCTGCGATCGGACCATCCCACGGGCGTGGTGGCGGCGGGGAGGATGGCGGAAAAACGAAGCGCAATCCCAACACCAATAGAAAAACTAGCCAGACGGCGCGGCGGGCCCAGATTCGGGCGGGCGAAAGGTATTTTTTTGGCTCCGACGACACTGTGAACAAACTGCCGAGATGACGACGAAATGCAACCAGAGTCTTCTGAGGATCAGTAACTCAAGAGCATTTTCCCTCGAGGTTGCCCTTTCCAGTTCGAGCGGACTATGTTGGCGCAGTCCGAAGCATGAGTTCTCCACCTATCAGTGTCGTGATCCGCACCTTGAACGCGGCGGTCACATTGAAGCCTGTTCTGGAAGCCGTTCGTCTGCAGCCAGACGACCAGTTAGTGTTGGTAGACTCCGGCTCTACGGATGGCACGTTGGAGCTGGCCACAGCCCATGGGGCACATGTTTTTCGCCTGGCGGCAAAGGACTTCAGCTATGGCCGCGCTCTCAATGTCGGATTCGCTCAGGCGCGTCACGAATGGGTCCTTGCCTTGAGTTCCCATACAGTTCCGGTGCGCCCGGACTTTTTGGATCTCTATCGCAAAGCCGTCAGGGAGCAATTCGGCCTACGTGTCGCGGCCGCTGTGGGGCCACTGATGATGAGCGACTTTGATCAAGGATTGCCCGGTGGAATCACGTATTTTGAACAAGGGGATTTCCGGAAAGGATTCGGATTTGGCGCGGGAAATCCCAACAGCCTGTATCGCCGAGCGATCTGGGAGAAACACGAGTTTGATGAAACGCTACCGGGTGGCGAAGATTTGGATTGGTATGTCTGGGCATTGAAACAGGGATATCAAGTGGCAGCAGTGCACGCCGCCGAGGTGCGCTATATCTCGCGACGTCCCGCCAAAGCCTTCTTCACGAAAGGCCGGGTCGACCACCGGATCAGTGCCCGGTTGATTGAGGCGCATCAGCCCAGCCTGGCAGGCATCGCGATCCGATGTGCCAAGTTGATGCTGTATGCCAGCATGGGTCGAATTGACTGGCATGGCGCGAAGGGCAGTCTGTTTCACTGCTTGGGAACCTACGTCGAAGCGCGCGCCTTGCGGCAGGCAAACGTGAAAAATGCCCGGCGCCCTGGAGCGTCCAGTTGAGTACCCCTGACGTTGACGGCGGGGCATGGAAATGCGGAGTCTCATCGAACGTCGCTATGCCGAGTCTGCTCCCGCTCATTTTATCTGACGATCCCGCGGTTCGAGACCAATCACTCAACCAATACTGCCGAGCATGGTCCCCCGCCGAGCTGCTGGCTGCCTGCGCTGAACTTGATGACTTTCGACGCCGGTCAGAAAACTTGTATGAACGCGTCCGAGCCCTTTTCTTCCTTTATGCCATCCATCGGTTCCAGGTTCCAACGGCGCTGATTGGCTTATCCAAGACTCAGACGCAGGCCAGCCTGATCCCGTTTCGCGGTTACGAGCTGCTGCTCCACCGACGATTTGAAGAAGCCATCGAAACCTTTTTAGGTGTGCAGGAATCCATGGGCCCGAGCGATGGCATCTCGTCGGCCCTAGCTGCTGCCTATCATCGCTTGGCCTTCCAAACCCTGGCGGATCAGGTCCGGCGAAGTGTGCGCACGGTGCGAGGCAATCAATGGATGTTCCGTATGGGACATCCCGCTGATCAACCGCTGCGGATTCGCGATCTGCTCCTCCAACGCAGCCCCGACGGCACCTATCCGATTTTGCGCGAGCAGACACCCGTTCGGATGGACCTGACGCATTCGGCGTGGTCGGACATTTTTTTCCTGGGCATGGACTATCCCGAGGGCGCCCGCGTGTTGAATGTGTCGGTAGACTTGGGTGTGAGCGGTCGCGATCCAGAACCCTCGCCACCGGTCAGCGCCTGGTTGCGCGTATTGGATGAGCCTGTGTTGCGTCTCACCTCGGTGGATTTGGGAGCAACCGCAGACTTGGTTTCGCTGAGTGATGTTTTTGATTTTGCGAAAGATTATCTTGGCCTGCTCAAGGCAGCGGTGATTGCGAGTGGGTTGGTGCCCCCGGGCGTCGAGGGTTCAGGGCAACAGCTTGGGGATCTCTTGGCGCGATTGGTGGGACCTGGTCGAGGGCTTGAGATCGTCTCGTGTGTCAACAACATCCCGAAGGGTTCACGCTTGGCGGTATCCACCAACCTCTTGGGATCCCTGATCAGTGTTTGCATGCGGGCCACGGCACAGGCGGGTTCGTTGACGGGTTCACTGGCGGAAAACGAACGTCGACTGGTCCTAGCACGGGCACTACTCGGAGAGTGGCTCGGCGGATCCGGCGGCGGCTGGCAAGACAGCGGTGGTGTCTGGCCCGGCATCAAACTGATCGAAGGTGTTGAGGCGGCTGATGGCGATCCGGAGTATGGCATCTCCCGTGGGCGCCTTATGCCCAAGCACTATGTGTTTGGGCACGACGAGATTCCGGCTTCCTCGCGTCAGGCACTGCAAGATTCGCTGGTAGTGGTCCACGGTGGCATGGCCCAAAATGTCGGCCCAATTCTGGAGATGGTCACCGAGAAGTATTTGCTCCGTTGTCACGCAGAGTGGAATGCTCGGCAGGACGCACTGACGGTATTGAAGGTCGTCATTGATGCGTTGCGGCGTGGCGATATCCGTGCGTTGGCGGCAGCAACAACTCGAAATTTTCTAGAGCCGATCCAGACAATTATCCCTTGGGCATCGACCTACTACACCGAATTGCTCATAGACCGGGCCCGCCAGGCATTTGGTGATGATTTCTGGGGGTTTTGGATGCTGGGCGGCATGTCTGGCGGCGGTATGGGATTCATTTTTGCCCCGCATCGAAAGCGCGAGGCGCAGACGCGGATGCAGGAGATCATGAGCCAGACGCGCCGTGAGTTGCAGCATGCACTTCCATTCGCGATGGAGCCTGTGGTGTTCGATTACGCGATCAACGAGCGGGGTACCTATGCGGAGTTGCTGACGGGAGAACAGGCGTTGATGCCACCGGGATACTACACGCTGACGGTTCCAAAACTGCTGCGTCAGGACCGCCACGCGTTGCCGTCGGCACAGCGGTCAGAGCTCGACAAATTCGCGGTGGCAGCGCGCACGCGTCCGGAGCTTCGCAGCATGGTGCAGGAATTGTTTGATGCCCTCTTGCCGCGTGGTCGCACCGCCCAGGATGGCAGCACCACGCTGGCTGAGTTGCTGGAACACTATGGATTCGACCGCGCCCAACACGAACAGATCCGCAACGATCTTCGCCAGGGGCGCATTGGGCTGGCACAAAATCGATTGCGAACCGATGTCACAATCGAGGACGTCCGCTCGGATGAGGTCGTCGACTTGACCGAGGGGACTTCTGACGATGAGCGTCTGAGAGCGATCGGTCTGCGTGCACTAGCCAAGGGGGAGGTGGCGGTTGTGACGCTGGCGGGAGGAGCCGGATCGCGGTGGACTCAAGGTGCAGGTGTCTGCAAGGCGCTGCACCCGTTTTGCAAGCTATCCGGACGTCACCGTACCTTTTTAGAAGTGCACCTGGCAAAGAGCCGCGGTTTGGCCAAGACCTTTGAGCTGGATGCGCCGTTGCCTCACATATTCACGACGAGTTACCACACCCACACCGCGACGGTGGACTTTGTGGAGAAGGTTCGGCGCTATGGTTACGAAGGTCCGTTGTTGCTATCCGAGGGGCGCAATGTCGGTCTGCGCATGATTCCGATGGAACGCGACTTGCGATTTCAGTGGGAAGAGATGCCTCAGCAACTGCTGGACGAACAACAGCAGAAAGTCCGGGATAGTCTGCGGTCGGCCTTGATCCGTTGGGCACAGACCATTGGCGAAGCGGCAGATTATACCGAGAACCTTCCATCCCAATGCCTCCATCCAGTCGGGCATTTTTATGAGATTCCAAACTTGTTGCGAAATGGTGTGCTGGCACAACTGCTCCGTGCCCGGCCGAATCTAAGACAGCTGTTGCTACACAACATCGATACTTGCGGCGTCAATGCCGATCCCTTGTACCTAGGGCGACACATCGATGGCGGGGCTTGTTTGTCATTTGAAGTGATCCAGCGCCGGTTGGAGGATCGGGGTGGAGGATTGGCCCGGGTCAATGGCCGCCTGAGAATTATGGAAGGATTGGCCATGACACGTGAGGAGGCGGAATTTGGGTTGAGTTATTACAACTCCATGACCACGTGGATCCAACTTGATTCGCTACTGCGGGTATTCGGCCTGACACGAGACGACATTCTTGAAGGAAATTCAGATAAGATCGCCGCAGCCATCCGGGGTCTTGCTTCCCGACTTCCCACGTACGTGACTCTCAAGGATGTCAAAAAGCGCTGGGGCCATGGACAAGAAGACATTTTCCCGGTCGCCCAATTTGAAAAGCTTTGGAGCGATCTCACGGGCTTGGCGGAGATTGAATGCCAGTTTCTGGTGGTTCCTCGACTGCGCGGACAACAGTTGAAGGACCAGGCCCAACTCGATGGCTGGTTGCGTGACGGGTCGGCCGATTACGTGGAACGACTCTGCACCTGGAGTTGATTCAATGGCCACAATGACCACATACAAACCCGCACTGGGATTCATTCTGGTCACCTTGTTCCTCGATATCTTCGGCATTGGCCTCATCATTCCGATCCTGCCGAAATTAATCGAGCAGCTGGAGGGTGGCGACGTTTCAGCCGCCTCGCATACTTTCGGATGGCTTGGAGCACTGTACGCCCTGATGCAGTTCCTCTTTTCTCCGATCCTCGGAAGTCTCTCCGATCGATTCGGTCGCCGGCCGGTGATCTTGGGATCGCTATTCGGTTCCGGGCTGGACTACCTGCTCCTCGCGTTTGCACCCACACTGAGTTGGTTTTATGTCGGGCGCGTCGTCGCCGGAATCACCGGGGCGAATATCTCAGCGGCATCCGCCTATATCGCGGATGTCAGTCCCCCTGAAAAGCGAGCGGCCAATTTTGGAATGATCGGCGCTGCCTTTGGTCTTGGTTTCATTGCAGGTCCGGCACTGGGAGGATTGCTGGGTGGCCGGGATCTTCGCCTTCCTTTTTTAGTGGCAGCGGCCATGACACTCATCAACTGGCTTTATGGACTATTGGTTCTTCCGGAATCCCTGGCGCCCGAAAATCGGCGGGCCTTTTCGTGGGGCCGGGCGAATCCGGTGGGATCATTCACCTCATTGAGGCGTCACCCATTGGTCCTGGGTTTGGCAGTGAGTTTCTTCCTCTTGAGCGTCGGACAATATTCCACGCATAGCATCTGGGTATTGTATACGGGTTACCGGTATGGATGGACTGCGGGCCAAGTGGGAATTTCTCTGGCCATCGTCGGTTTGACCGTAGCGATTGTACAGGGCGGATTAGCGCGATGGTTGGTTCCGGCAATGGGAGAACCGAAGGCACTGATTGTCGGCCTTTGCATCAACTTTTTGGCTTTGATCGGGTATGGTGCGGTAACGCAGGGTTGGATGCTCTACTCGATCGTGGCCTTGGCTTCGTTGGGAGCCATTGGTGCCCCCGCAACCCAGGCGTTGATTACGGGTGGCGCTGAAGCCAACGAGCAGGGTGCGGTCCAGGGAGCGCTGGCCAGTTTGGGGAGCGTCGCAGGGTTCATTGCACCGTTGCTATCCACATCCCTGTTTGGCTATTTCATCAGTGATCGGGCGCCAATTCTTCTTCCAGGAGCACCCTTCTTCATGGGGGCATTGCTCATCCTCGCAGCACTCTTGGTGGCGATCGCGACGCTGCTCCGCCATCCGCCCTCGCGTCGGCCAAAAAACCTTTAATTGGACTTGGACGCGGGTCGCGTCCCAGAGGGTGGAGCAGGTTTGGCCGCAGGTTCCGGTTTGGCAAGTGGTACTGGAGTGCTCGTAATACCGAGTTTGGAACGTAAGACGTTTTGCAGCTCTGGGTGGAGTCCGTCTTCGGCTTGAAACACACGGGACAGCACCTGCTGTTTGATTTCTGGGATCGGAGGCATCGGCAGTCGTTCTTTGGAACTCTTGTTCGAGCCGATGCGTTGCATGTAATTGTTGCGAACCAACGTCGCCATTCGCTCCAACGAGACCGCCCGATCCTCTTCATCAATAGCGAGATTGTATGCCCACTGCATGATCAATCCCTCCAGCAATGCCTTGATCTTGTCGGGGGACGTCTCATTGATGTTCTCGGTGATCTGGGCCATTGAATAGGATACCAAATCCAACCCGCCGGCGAAATTCGTGCCGTACAACCTGGAACCCAGGTTGAACCATTTCTCAGCCTCTTTTTCACGGTTGTTGGCGAAAAGGAAATAGCTCGCATCCCGAAGGAAATTCTTGTGCGCATTTCCGATGTGTTCGCGCATGTCGGGCGTATTGGTCATGGCCCGTTCATAGGCGCGCGATACATTCGGAACCATCGCAAGATTTGGTCCGAGTTGAATGGTTTTGTCGGCCTTGTTTGTGATGAAACGGCCGCGTTGAAACGCTACCAGCATTGGCTGATAGATCTCGCGCCAAAGCATGACAAACTGCTCTTCGGGTTTGCCATTCCATTTGGCGAATTTGAGTCCGGCACTCGCCCAGTACATCGCATGCGATTCGGGCAACCGCCACTCGAGCGGCCCATAGGTGTCGTCCACTTCCTTCATCAACACAGGATCCATCTTGTATTTTGCGCGCAGCAACTCAGACGAGGTTTTTTGTCCCGAGGTCACCGGGTTGATCAAGGTTTCAAAATCCGGCCGCCCCGGGCCCAACAAGGCTTCCATGGAAGTGGCCCACTCCCGCTTGTAAGTCATGTGAGCGTCGTCGAGGTACGCCCCCATTTTGTGTTGAAACAACCAACCCAATTCCCGGTACATCAGAATTTCGTGGGGGTTGTACATCATGCCTTGATCGCGCAACAGTTCGATGCCGCGCAGCACCCAATGCCAGCGATCGTCGGGGTTGGGGAATTTAACGGAAATGTTATAGGCCATGTTCCAGGCTTGGTTCACCCAGACCTGCGAAAAGTGTGGCTGCAACTTCGTGATCCAATCCGCGAGTTGAACCATCTCGAAATACTTGCCGTTCTCCTGAAGTTCGGCCGCCCGAACCCAGAGAATGTTGGCGATGATCCCCCGAAATCCGCCGAGCGCGACCGTGGTGAAGGCGAGCACTGGAGGCGCGTTGCTAATTACGGCGGTGCGGGTCAGGCCGGCGGACTCGCGCTGTTGATTTAGGACACGTTGGAAGAAGAACACACCGACGAGAGATATCGCCAATACGAGCACCAAGATGGGTTTAAGCGGACGCATGGTGTTGGCTCGATTCGTCAGGTGGGCAAGGCGATTTCGCGGCGAGTAAGAACCACGATGCCAACGAGGGCAAAGCTGCCGCCAAGGAATAGGACGATTTGAAGGAAGGCCTGGGCAAGCAAGCCCCAGGTGATGCTTCGTCCGGTGCTCAACGATTCAACCGGTGAAAAATCCTGGGCGACACCGATGATCCGTTTGGCAGCGCTGAAGACCACCACGGAAGCGCGATTGATACTGTTGCTCTTTTCGACCATGCCGGTGTCGTGGTCCACACCCATGATACCCCCCTGTTCGATGACGGAGCTGATCGTGCCACCGGAAAACGCCACCAGGAGAATGGCGAGGCAGACGAACGAGGAGACCTGAAAGGACATCCGGCTCGAACAGGCCAGGCCGATGGAGCCGAGCAACGCGAGCCAACAAAGGATGATACCGAGGCCTCGGGCGAAATTCAGAGCGAACCCACCTTCTCGATAGAGCACCTCCATGGAATCCTCCAGCGGGAAGAGGATCGCCAAATTGTTCCAGTTCTGAAGATCGATCACCAATTTGCCGTCTTTGTCCAAGAGGTTTGGAGCAATGGGAAATTCAACAAACGACTCAGCGCCCAAACTGTTTTCGATGGGGAATCGCGTGCTGCTTTCCGGAGGACCAATCAACCAGCGGAAAGCAAATGTCGCTCCATCACTGGCATATTCAGAACTGAAGAATTTCACGCGCAGAAACAGCGGTTCGTCTCGTAATCGATCCACCGCCCCCGCTCCCAGATCAATCACCCAGCGCCGGATTTGTCCCGAAGGAACCACTTGAGCTTGGGCTTTGACCTGTTCGGTGATCTGCTTCCGGACCAACTGACGATCCACAGGTGTCAGGTCACCCTTCTTGAGACGCTCCGCGACGAGTTCTTCAATCGCTGGCCTCAGATCCGGCACCGTTTCACGTGCTCCTGCGCGTGCTACCAATACTTCTTTCCGAAGTATCTCCTGCTGATCTTTCGGCAACTGGCTGGAGCGACCCAGAAGAAGACAAAAAACAACGAATCCAGAGAAAGTCAGCAGCGCTGCGTTGAGCAGGAGAATCCCCACCCATTTTCCAATCCAGATTTCCCAACGCGGGATCGGTTTGCTCATCACCACGTGGATCTGACAGTCTTCGATATCGCTCGCCAAGGTGCCACACGCCAGCCAAAGCGTTGTAAAACCGAGAATTCCAGTAATCGCCGCCAGACTATATGTCAGTACAATCTGCGTGAACCCGCGGGCGCTGCCATCGTGAATAATGATCGAGGGCAAAACAAAAACCGCAACCGTCAGGAGCCCCAACAATACCAAGACCAGACGAAGTCGAAAGGCTGCCTTGATGGTGAGTGACGCCATGGCACCGATGCGCCGCAAGCTTACCGGGATGAAATCTGGCAGGGTGAAGAAATGGCGCCCGCGCCATTCCGGTAAGGGCTCTCCGCCGACCTGGACTAATTTGGCGATGGCGTTAGCGCCACTACGTCCCGGCACTGTGCAAACAAACGCGTAGCCATGGCGCTCCGCCGACAGCGCGCGTAAACGCCGGGCCTGGGTCCCTATCAAGATTCCTTGCAGGACCTGGGCCACGACGTAGCCCATGGCACTTGAATCTGCCGCATAGAGTGTCGCGACCAGAACCGCATTCAGAACGAACAAAGCAGCGGCCTCGAGCCAGAGGTTCAGAAAGAGCGCCCAGATCCAGTCCAACAACGCCGCAGTTACTGAGAATCCGCAAGGGACCGCCCGCCGCTCCCCGGCGTCATTCTGATAGATCTCAAAGCGACGATTCATGGCACCTCACTTCTTTCCCAGCAGGCCCGTCAATTTGTCGTTGGCTTTCGCGAGTTCTGCAGCCTGGGCCTCTGAGGTAGTGGGCGGTGGTGATGGCTCGGCGGTGGTGGGCGAGATTTCGGCCTTGGTTAGCGCCTCGAGTTTCGCAGCATCGACAGCCTGAGCGCTGTTTTGAGTTGGGACCACAGTGGGTTCAATGGAGGATGCCGTTGAACGAGTGAGTCGTTCCAGAACCCGTTGAGATTGTCCCGGATCTCCTATGGCAGAGGCTCCGGCACGGATGAAGTCGGCGACCTGATTGCCGCTGGTGGCCCCGCTCGTGCCTACTCCAGCTCCGGCCTTTTGGCGTGCCCGTTCCACCACTCCCAGGAAGTAGCTCTCCAGATTCTGGGTTGGCGAACCCAGTCTTACTCGATCGCCAGCCTCAGCTCGAAGAATGCCAAGCACCTTCTCTGTGGTTTCACGGGACAAAACCGGTGTCGTGATCTGCACCGAGTCCGGTTCCGCAAGCAGTTCACTCAAAGAACCCATGGCCTGGATGCGTCCTCCGTAATAGATTACCACTCGATCACACACATCTTCCACGTCGGCCAACAAGTGGCTGCTCAGGATAACAGTCTTGCCGCGCGCGGCGAGTGCCAGGATGAGATCCTTCACTTCGCGGCACCCAAGTGGGTCGAGGCCGGCAGTTGGCTCATCGAGGATCACCAGATCGGGATCGTTGATAAGAGCCTGCGCGATACCGATACGGCGCTGCATGCCTTTGGAAAACTCGCCAACAGTGCGTGTGCGCGCTTGATTGAGTCCTACCATTTCAATCAATTGCTCCGTGCGTTGGCGCCTCTCGACGGAATTCAGTTGAAAAAGATTTCCGAAGAAATCGAGGGTCTCGCCTGGATTGAGATAACGATAGAGATAACTCTCCTCCGGCAGATATCCAATACGGGATTTGGTGGCCACATCACGAGGTGACTTGCCGAACACTTCGATGTGGCCCTTCGTTGGGTACAATAACCCGAGCAACATCTTGACTGTGGTCGACTTGCCAGAGCCGTTAGGCCCGAGCAATCCGAACACTTCCCCGCGGCGGACCTCGAAGTCGACATTGTCCACGGCGCGCGCTTTAGGGCGACCCCAGAAGTCCTTAAACGTCTTGGATAATCCCGTGACACGGATAACGGCCTCCGTTTCGGGTGGTTTCGTGGATTTGGGCAGCGCGGCCATAAGCGTAAGGAGTCGGTCTTCGAAGGAACAGGAGCTTAAGTGGCGAACTTGACCGAAGGTGGCGTCGGGAGGTTCGCCACGGATTCTGCTACCAGATGCGGCTCGAGTTCCTCGCCTTGACGGACGAGTCGAGCGCTATTGAAGACGACAAAAAGTGATCCGGCATTGTGCATCATGGCCGCGATAATGGGATTCAGGTACCCCATAGCGGACAACGAAATGCCACCGATGATGAACACTACTCCGAACATGAAGTTTTGATTGATCACGCTCCGGGTCATGCGTGAAAGCCGGACCAAGAAGGCCAATCGACGGAGGTCATTGCTCATCAAAGCGATCGTCGCACTATGGATGGCCACCTCGCTGCCGGCAGCTCCCATGGCGATGCTAATGTCACCAGCCGCCAGCGCCGGCGCATCGTTCACTCCATCCCCGACGACGGCGACGCGATACCCCTTCGCCTTCATCTGCTTGACGTATTCAACCTTGTTCTGAGGGAGACATTCGGCGACGACTTCCTCGATACCGATCTCTTTCGCCACTCGCGCGGCCACCGGTTGGCGATCGCCGCTGACCATGGCAATCCGCCGGACGCCGGTTTCTCGGAGTCCCTCGAGCGCCTCGCTGGCTTCGGCCCGGGTTTGGTCCTGAAGTCCCACCCAGCCAACGAACTGGCCGTCACGCGCCACAAACAAAAGGCTGAAGCCTTCGGTTTCGTTGAGGTCCACCGATTTCAGAAAGTCACCACTGACACCATTGTCCTTGAGCCACGCAGAACGACCGATGACGACGCGAGCTCCTTCCACCAGGGTGCTGATGCCTCGGCCGGCAGATTCTTTAAAGTCGGTGGCATCGGCTAGTGGCACTCCGGCTTCATCAGCCAACTGGACCAAGGCCTTAGCCGTGGGGTGGTTGGACAATTTCTCGGCGCTAGCGGCGATGCGAAGCAACTCTGCTGCGGTGGTCTCGCCCAATGGGTTCAAACGGCTCACCACCAGCTTGCCGGTGGTCAGTGTTCCAGTCTTATCGAATACGAACGCGCTGATGCGTGCAGCCAACTCGAGATCTCCCACATTTTTGACGAGGACACCGAGTCGTGCGGCGGCGGCGATGGCGGCGACCATGGCGCTGGGCGTCGCCAGAATGAAGGCGCACGGGCAGGCCACGATGAGGACTGTAATCACTCGGTTCAGATCTCGAGTAAACGCCCAGACCAGTGCGGCTACTACCAGGACGAATGGCGTATAATAACGCATGTTCTGGTCGACGATGCGCATGAATGGCAGCCGAGTCTTTTCAGCAGCGAGAATCAACTCACGAACTTTTCCGATGGTTGTATCCTGACCAGCCTTGGTGACCTTCACTTCCAAGGCGCCAGTCAGGTTAATGGTACCTGCGAAAACCTGATCGCCGGGACCCTTATCGACTGGAAGTGATTCGCCTGTAATGTTGGCTTGGTTGATGGAACCCTGGCCTACCTGAATCAACCCATCGGCGGCAACGTTGTCACCGGGCCGAATGCGAATGAGATCGCCTACGGTCAAATCCTTGGCCGCTACTTCCTCTTCCTTGCCGTTTACCAGGCGTCGCGCCCGGGTGGGCGTGAGCTTAATGAGCGATTCGATCGATGCCCGGGCTCCGATGGCCGTGCGAGTCTCAATGATTTCACCCAACAGCATGAAGAACGCCACGATGCCGGCAGTCTGAAACCCTCCGGCTACCTCATTCGGGCTGGCATAATTGCCCGAAACCGCACAGGCCAGTACACCCACGGCGACGAGTTCGTTGATGGTCAGTCGGCCCTTCGATAGATCGAGAAATGCCACTCTCAGGATAGGAAACCCTAGGATGCATGTGCCGACCAAGGCACTGAGCCCTGAAACGATGGTCCCCTTGGCAAAAGTCCAGTCGATCAGGAACGAGTTCAGAACAAAGATCAACCCCACCAAGGTGTAGGAGAGCTGCACATTCGTGTGGGAGTGTTCATGGCCGCAATCCTGACAATCGTCCTGCTGACTGATGAGTGAAGTTACTTGCATGGCGACAAATCGATAGGCGTGAAAAAGGAACTAAAGAGCACGGCGGTCTGGCACATTATGGAGTGGCTGAAGTGCCCTGCGGCGGTTTGACGGGCGTTTGAGGCCCGCGGTTCAAGAGCAACCGAAGTTCATCGGATTCCAACCAGAAGACATGGTTCGCATTAGTCATGACGCGCGTCAGGCTATCGGCAAGTAGTCGGCTGCGGAAAAGATCCTCATCTCGCCTATAGAATTCGAGCTGCCTGGAGAAGGCGTCGGCTTCGGCCGAGACGGCTTGTACCAGCGCATTGCTGGAGACCATGCCGCCAGACAGGATAGCCTGGGCTTCACCGCTGGCCCTGCCAACGATCGCGTTGGCCTCACCTTCAGCGTCGCTAATGCGCGTGCTGCGCGCTTGCTCGGCCCTCGTCACGGCATCGAAGAAATCGGCGACATAACCCGGCGCGGCTGTCTGAATTTCCAGCAGGTCAATGGTGACCCCCAACTGTGACCGAAGGATCCAGCTTTCTAAACGCTGGCGCACCGCTTCGCGGAATCCGGCCTGATCTTTGTAGAGCGCGGCATCGGCCTGGAAGGTCGACGACGCGTGATAGATGGCGTTGTTCAGTGCATTCGCCAACAGGTTGGAGACACTGCCAAAACGAAAAGCGTACGATACCGGATCCGTGATTCGGTACTTCACGGCACCGCGAACGTGCAGAATATTACCGTCCGCGGTTAGCACATGCCCATCGGCTGCGGGATTTAACCGATCACGATCTTTGGGTGGCGTGACGTTGCCAACGCTTTCCTCCGTGGGTTCAATGTATGCCCAAGGGGTTTTGGTATACACGGTCTGAACTTCACCAACTCTGATTCGGACGATTTCGTCGATGGGAAACGGCAGGGCAAAATGGAGTCCCTGCTTCTTCACCATTTCCGCCCCGGCACCCTGGGGACGTCCGAAGCGGAGCACCACCGCCACTTCGTTGGGTTTTACGGTGAAAATGCAGGAAGCGACAAACGCAACGGTGAGGAGGGCGACCAAGCCCTTCATCAGCCACACGCTACTTCCCAATGCCTCGCTCAGCGCCTGACTGCTCGCGTCGTCCGTAGGCACGGTATCGCCGCGGGCCACCTTCAGGTTGCCGGATTTTTCCTTTCCGTCACTCATGGCAGTAATCCTATAAGGGTCTCAACCATTAGCGACCCGGAGTGGTTGTGGTTTTTCGATGACTGCCGGCTGGCCGAAGCAGGTTGAAGGGCGGCGTATTGGGATCGGCGATAATCGTGGATTTTTCCTTGAGCGAGTTTTCCAGAGCTCGCAGTTCGAACTGAAATTTCGCCAGTTCTGGTTCCTTTTCAAAAACGCGGTAGGACTCCGAAGCGACCGCGTCCGCCTGACCCACAATCCGAGCGGCCTGCCCTTTGGCCTTGGCGAGGAGCTCTTCCTTTTTGAGGTTGGCTTCGCTGCGGATTTCCAAGGCGCGTGATTCACCCTCGGCCGTATACTTCTTCACCAGACGCTCGCGTTCCGCCTTCATGCGCTTGAACACATCGGCAGTCACATTTTCTGGCAACCCCAACTGCTTGATCCCACACAACTGAACATCAATGCCAAAAACGGAAAGTGCGGTTTTTTGGATCTCGGCGAGCATCTCTTTTTCCATCTCCTCAAACTTTACCTTGTTGGGATCTGGCGAGATGAAATCGCTAAACACATGACGGCCGATGACGCCGTTTTTGGCGTTGCGCACGACATTCTCCAAGGCGTTTTCCGCTTTCGCGACATCGCCGTCGAACTTCTCCAGGAAACGCTCGGGCTCGGAGATCCGCCAAGCGACGAAGATGGTCGCCAAGACCATTTTACCGTCGCTGGTCAGTGTGGTTTCAAACTTGCGTTCGAAATTCTGGAGGCGGCTTTCAAACTTAAAAACGTTTTCAATGGGCCATGGAAGGCGCCATTTCATTCCGGCTTCCTTGATTGGGCGGGAGATCTTCCCGAACCGGGTGACGACAGCCACTTCGGTGGTGCGTACCTGGAAGAAGAAGAGCAGGCAGACGAACATCACGATCAAGATGCCGCCGATGGCGATACTGACGTTGTTTTTCTTCATATCGATCTAAAAGGGTCTCTCGCGGAGGGTCTCGTTGTTGGAACGGAATTGGGCTTGTTGATCAGCACTGGGGCAATGGGCGATAGGATGATGGGTTTCCAATCACGTATCATTTCTCGCTGGGTTTGTCTGGGGAATCGATTTTCACATCCAGAAGGTCATCCCGGATTTTCTCTTGGAGATCAATCTGCATGACGCGGTGTTCGTTGGTCGAAGCGATCACGTACTTTCGAGCTTTGGCCATGGCTCGTGATAATGTTTCCAATTGAGTCCGAGCTCGGTACATCGTAGGAGCGGCTGCATTGGCTTTTCGTTGAGCCTCGAATTGGTCGGCTTCACCGAGGGCGAGTTCGACTTTAATCGCTGAGGCCGCTTTGGAATCGTTGACGCGTTTCAACGACTCTGCCGTCGCGCGAGGTATGGCTTCGGCGAGATCCCCTTCTGCTTCCAAGATCAGCGCTTCCTTTTGGGCCAAAGCGCCAACTTCCTTCTCAAAGGCTGCCGCGACCGGACGATCCTTATCTCCAGGAGGTGGGTGAAAATCCTGAACGCCCACGAAAGCAATCGATACGCCCAATTTGTGTTGATCTGCGACATTTTGGATACGCTTGGTCATTTCTTCGGCCGCTTGCAGCCGTCCTTCCCCCATGATTTTGAGCATGTCGACACTGACCAGGTAACGGACGACTTCCCGGTTTGCGATTCGCTCGAGTAGCTCGGAAGGCCCGGAGTGGTTGTAAGCCCAGGCACGGACATCGTTGATAGTAAACTGAACCGGGATGCTGACCGCGAGAAAGTTGACCGGAACCGCCTGTTGGGTGCCGCCTTCGATAACTGGAGTTTGTTCGCGGCTCGCGACCAACATATGAACTTCCGTCTTATAGTGAGGCACGGTCCACAGGAGGGTCCGTTCCTTTTCCTTGGTTGGATCCGGTTCGAATCCAATGTTAAAGGACTGGAGCGACCGAACCGGGTAGCGATGAACCGCATCCATGGGCCAAGGCAATTTCAAATGCCATCCAGGTTCAAGAATCCCTCGTGACACGACCGGGTTTCCAAAGCGTTCGAGCAATCCTTGTTCCGGCGGTTCTAAGAATACCAAGGAGGTCGATGCCCAAAACAGGCCTGCCCAGAAGAGAAGGAGTCGACCGAGGCGTTCATGGAGAAATTGGAAAAACCAAGTATCCGAGACTTTGAATCCAAATTGATAATCCAAGGCCTGGGCGGCTGTGCTAAACAAACCGCCAGGAGACCCGAGCAACCCAATCAGACGGCTCTCATAAACTAAGCGCACTTCCTTGCCCTTGACGCGGGGCCGGAACACCTCGAATACCAACGCGAAAAGGGTTTCAAAAGCCACCAAGGCCAAAATGGCTACCAGGACCCAAGCAATCCAGCGGTCGTATTTGGGATACCCCAGGTAATCGAAAACCTCCGCCACCGCACCCACCGCACAAATCATCGCGCCGAGCAGTGTGACCGATGAACCTGGCCGCAAGAGGCGATGCCCCTCATATCTGGCCAGCTTGGAGGAGTAGGTTCCGAGTAGGAACAGGACTAATCCCAGGGCGGCAAACATCGCGAGCGCAAAGAGACTTTGGCTCGACGTGGGTGGCTCCATCTTGGTGATGCGGTCATAATACCACCAAACTGCCATTACTTGGATGATCAGTAAGATAATGGTAAAGGCTGGCACAGCCCACTTTTCGAACTGTTGACGGGCCTTTTTGGCCAACATCGTATCGTCGGAGGATCCCTCAAAAAGGGCAGTTCCAGTGCGTGACTTGGCCAACTCCCCCATCTCCAGGCGCTCGGTTTCTTCGCGCGACTCCAAGTGCATCTGGAACCAACTCACCAGGGAGACCATGAAGCCAATGGCGAAGTAAATCACCCCCACTTCGCCCGTAGCGGAACCAGAGGACTTGGCCAAGACAGCAATTGCTGCTCCGGCGCCCAAGAGTGCCATCCAGTTCAACAATCCATTTTTTGAGACGTTACGTTCCATCGGGTAAAAGCTCGGATTTTTCCAGAGTGCGGCCAGCGTGGCCTTAACTCAGTTCTCGGTCTTCAAATAGCAAAAGCGCCACGGACAGCGAAGCGCTCACATACGCCAAAAGGTATCCCGCGGCGCGAATTACATAATCCCAGGGGATGTTCTTCTTGCCTTCCAAAGCATCCGCCATCCAAAAAATCTGCCAATTCGGTGTCACTGTATAGCACAACTGCGCCCACAAGACTCCCTCCTTCGCGGGACGCCCAAAAAAGTGATCGGACGTCAATCCCAACAGGAAAAAGACCGAACAAATAGCCAAGGTCGGTATGACATCCAGCCGAGTCGAGCAAGCCAGCGCCAGCGCAGCCAAGACCCACAAAGCAAATAAGATCAGCGTGCCGGCACGCATGAGTCGCCAGTCCACCGTTGCGGCTTCTCCGAATGCCTTGTCCAACTTGGTAAACAGGACTACATACAGAAAACCTACAAACGTCAGTACCACGTAAAGAAACACGGCGTTCGGAACAAAGGTCCGATTGAGGAAGAAATTCAGAAACCCAGCCCCCGCATAAGCCGTAAGTCCCGCACCAAAGTAAATCGCCAAGGAAACTGTGTCTGCCTCACCGTACGCGTCAAAAGCCATGCGACTGGCCAATAGCGCGGCAATGGCATTGGAAATTGTCAATAGCGCCAGGGTCGCCGCCAAACCGACGTATTTGGCCAGTAGAAATGAAACCCGGCCGACGGGCTTTGCCAACACAGTCAGCGCCGTGCCTTGGCGAATTTCCTGAGCAACGCTCGCCGAGGCGCACAAGACGGCGCCGAGCAAGCCTGACAGCAACATCACCGCCAAGGTCATGTCTTTAACCAGTTTCGGGTCATCGCCAAACCCAAAATAAGGAACTGCCGCCAGGAAAACGGAAAAAGCTGAGGAAACGGTCAACAGCAACAGGTAAACGGGTTGCCGCACCAATTCCATGAATGCGTTAATCGCGATGGCGATGAACTGTCGCATCAATACAAGGGTAACTGTGTGGCGGTTATCATACGGTCAGGACCCACTTGGTCAAACGGTTTGTCTTCTCCGGTTCGCAAGGGGCCGTGATGCGTAGCCTAGGATTGGCAGGCTGAAAAGTACCAAACACACGTAAATTATTCAAATTGATCCCTTGAAGTGGGGATCTGTGAGACTTTTTTATTCAAGTCAATTAGCGGACTTCCCTTCGGCACAAGCCTTTGCTTAAGTGGATCACACTCGCCGGATCCACAAACACGTCCGTCTCATTTTAATGCACGTGAAGCCCCGGCGCTTTCAACACACACGATGAACATTCTCAAAACGGAGCCGAAAACCGTGGAGATTGCTGGTCAATCTTTTAAGTGTCTGGTCTGCGCTAATGCAGGGCAGTTTCAAGAAAAGTGGTTTGGCCGGATTGGTTGAAGGATGGACCCGCGGAAGAACAATAGGCAGGCGGGATATTGAGAACTCGGCTGATTTTTCACAATGGCCACGCTTGAAAGTAAGCGCATGGCTTCT
>SXGU01162734.1_pt1 | contig 57594 bp, 51 predicted proteins | sample 3174531 | NCBI WGS metagenome assembly SXGU01 (sample SAMN11356863, study PRJNA531348) | freshwater metagenome | isolation source: freshwater sample F1-140 | place: China: Fuxian Lake, Yuxi | collected 2017-12-25 | reverse complement strand
TCCGTTACAGGACGCCGCCGTCGCCGCACTCTGCAAAACCCTCACCGCCACGGAAACCTGTTTCCCCACCACCAACCTCCGCCTGATTTATCGCCAAGTGGGTTCACCCTGATTCCAGGGCAGGTCAGGATGTCTGAGTCTTGGGATCATGCGCCTCTTGAAGATAGCGTTCGCCGGGCTGGTCACCGTCCTCGCCATGCTCGTCAGTCTCGTGGTCGCAGTCGGTGTCGCGCTGATTGGGATCGTCGTCTACCTGTTTCTCCGTCTGCGCGGCCGCTCCGCCACGGTTTCCTTTCGCTCGAGCCCGACCAACCGCCCGACCCGTCCCACCGACCCCGGGGTCATCGACGTGGCCGCCACCGAGGTGCGCACGACCAGACTGGAGCGGTAGCCGGGAAATTTCCCGCGACCGCCGGCGCCTCGGAGTCGGACTACAACCACCGGATGTACCGCACGACGACAAAGGATTTTCTAACGTTTACCCCCACACAACTTTTCTGTGATCCGGGCTTTAGCGTCATCGTCGCGACGTTTCCGCACGCCGCCGGCCGGCACTACCTGATTCTCAAGGATGAAACCCGCCACCCGCCGAAAAAATTCCTCCAAATCGCCGAGTGCGACGACCTGCGGGGTCCGTTCCGCAATCTCAGCGCGCTGATCACCCCCGCCGGTCTTTGGGTCGAGGGACCGACGGAGCTCAAGATCGGCGACGATTATGTCATCTACTACGACGCCTACCAAAAGAAACACTACGGGGCCATGCGCTCGCGCGACTTGAAAACCTGGGAAGACGTCACCGCGAAACTGGTCCTGCCGGACGAGGGCACCGCGGTGCGGCTGCGGCACGGGACGGTCATCGAGGTGCCGCGGGCCATTGTGGACCGACTGCGGGGAAAAGAGTAACCACCTCGGCGAAGTCGCGTCTGGCCTCGCCATGCCCCACCTCTCGGAATCGGCCTGATCATGTTATTTTCCCGCGTGCATCTTCAAGCCACGGATTTTGAACCGAAGGTAACAAAGGGAACCAAGCGTCGTTCGTCTCCCTCCGGGCTGGAGGCCGATCACGCTCCGGGCCGGAAGCCGCTCCCTTCGTTTGCTGCGTTGCCTTCGGTGCGATGGATTAGAGTTCAAGATTGTTGCGGCGTGAGGCGCACTGAAATTTCTGTGACCAGGAAATCGTTTCCGAAGGGTGCGGCATGACCGCCCCCGCCCCGCGCTTCCTCCCGCTGCTGATCCTGCTGTTCCTCGGCAGCGGTTGTGCCGCGCTCATCTACGAGATCGTCTGGTTTCAGTTGTTGCAGCTGGTGATCGGATCCTCCGCGGTCTCGCTGGCCGTGCTCCTGGGGACCTTCATGGGCGGCATGTGTCTCGGCAGCCTCGCCCTTCCGCGCTTAATTTCAGCCAAGTACCATCCGCTGCGCGTCTATGCCTGGTTGGAAATCGGCATCGCGCTGTCAGGTCTGCTCGTGCTGTTCGCGATGCCGGGCCTCGGCCACCTCTACACGCAGTTGGTCGGTCACGGCCTCCCGGGAATCCTGCTGCGTTCGGCCGTGGGGGTGGTCTGCCTGCTGCCGCCCACCATCTTGATGGGCGCAACGCTGCCGGCGGTGGCGCGCTGGATCGAAACCACCCCCCGCGGTGTCTCGTGGCTCGGCTTCTTCTATGGCGGCAACACCGTCGGGGCCGTCGTCGGCTGTCTCGTCGCCGGCTTTTATCTCCTGCGCGTACATGACACCTGGATTGCGACGTTTTGCGCCGTCACGATCAATGCCGCAGTCACCCTCATCGCACTGGTCATGGCCCGGCTCACGCCGTACCCCGCCGCCGAAATCGCCGACACCTCCCCGCCCGATCCCGCTCCGGCCACACCCGGCGCGCCCCTCATCTTCCTCGCGATCGCACTGTCGGGACTTTGCGCGCTCGCCGCCGAGGTCGTCTGGACGAGGATCCTGTCGCTGCTGCTTGGTGCGACGGTCTACACGTTCTCCATCATCCTCGCCGTTTTTCTCACCGGGCTGGGCATCGGCAGCAGCGCCGGCGCCGTAATTGCCCGCGGAACCCTTCACCCGCGCCGGGCGCTGGCCGTTTGCCAGTTGCTCCAGGTCATCGCGATCGCCTGGGCCGCCCACACGATGGCTAATTCGCTGCCCTACTGGCCCGTCGACCTCACGCGTCATCCCACGCCCGCAAGCAAGTTTCAGTTCGACCTCGTGCGCTGCGCCTGGGCCATGCTGCCCTCCGCGATCCTGTGGGGCGCCAGCTTCCCCCTGGCACTGGCAAGCCTCGCCGGGCCCGGTCAGGATGCGGCGCGACTCATCGGTCGCACCTATGCCGCCAACACCCTCGGCGCCATCGCCGGCTCCCTGCTCGCGGGGCTGGCGTTGATCCCTTTGCTCGGCACCCAGCACACCCAGGTCGTGCTGATCGCGCTCTCGGTCGTCAGCGCGATCCTCGTCATCCATCCGTACCGGCCGCGGGAATACGCCCTCGCGCTCGCCGTCTGCACCGCCGCTTTTTTCGTCGCCCGCGGTCTCCCGAAAATCCCCTGGCAACTCGTCGCCTATGGGAGGCAGGTCGCCACCACCGACTACGGAGCCCGCGCCATTTTCTTTGGCGAAGGGATGAACTCCTCCGTCGCCGTCACCGAGATTTCCGACGGCGCCCGTTTCTTCCATGTCAGCGGCAAAACCGAAGCTTCGAGCATCGTGAAGGACATGCGGCTGCAACGCATGCTCGGGCACCTGCCCGCGTTGCTCCACCCCAACCCGAAGACGGTGCTGATTGTCGGCTGCGGCGCGGGCGTCACCGCCGGCACGTTTGTGCTCCACCCTTCGATCACGCGCATCGTGATCTGCGACATCGAGCCGTTGATCCCGCGCGTGGTGGCGACCCATTTCCGGCAGGAGAATCACGACGTGCTCCGCGACCCGCGCGTGGAGTTCATTTTCGACGATGCGCGCCACTTTATCGCGACGACGTCGGAGAAATTCGACCTGATCACCTCGGATCCGATTCACCCCTGGGTGAAAGGCTCCGCGGTGCTCTACTCCCAGGAGTACTTCGAACTCTGCCGTCAGCGGCTCAACCCCGGCGGACGGTTGACCCAGTGGGTTCCCCTCTACGAATCCGACCGGCGCGTCGTGCAAAGTGAAATCGCGACGTTTTTCACCGTGTTTCCGCACGGCACGATCTGGGGCAACGACGACGACGGCCATGGCTACGACACCGTGATGCTCGGCCACGCCGAACCGCTGCGGATCGATGTCGATGCTCTGCAACAGCGCTTCGACCGCGCCGACCACGCCCCGATCCGCGCGGCGCTGACCGATCTCGATCTCGGCTCCGCCACCAGCTTGCTGGCCACTTATGCCGGCCGATTCGCCGAGCTGAAAGCGTGGCTCGCCCCCGCCGAAATCAACCGCGACCGCAGCCTGCGCCTGCAATACCTGGCCGGCCTCCAGCTCGAATCCCTCTCCGGCGCCGACGCCTATGTCGAAATTCTCGACCGGCGAAAATTCCCCGATGACCTCTTCATCGCCACGCCCCGCCGCGAGGCCGAGCTGAAGCGCGCGCTGGGCGACGCGCCCAAACCGACGCCCTGAGCCAAACGCTGCCATCGTGCGCCAATCGAAAATGCTCGTCATCCATCAGCTCACAACTCCGCGGGACGATCCGACGGGGTCAGAGCGTTCGATGTTCGTTCCCGGCCAGGCTGGTGACATTGGCTCGTGAAAATGCTTTTCTCGCACGGCAAGCGCCGGTTTCCTGCCCGCTGTGACCCCTCTCCCGACTCGTGATCGCCCGCGGCGTTTTCGCCAGCTCGCGTTGTCGTGGCAACCGTGGGTCGGCCTTGCCGGCATCGTCTGGTGCGTCACTCTAACGACTGTGTTGCTCTCCGGCGGAGGCGCACCGGCCGGGACGTCCACCCAGCGTCCCATCGAGTCGCTCGCGGCCGACTCCGTGTCGTCGGGCGCGTGTCGCGCGTGCCACCCGGGCAAATACGCAAGCTGGCATGCTTCGTTTCACCGTACGATGACGCAGGTCGCGGCACCCGAAAACTTCGCCGCGCCGATGGAGGGACTCGCCCTCAACCATGACGGGGTCGACTACCGCGTGGAACGTCAGGGTTCCGGGTTCTTCGTCCGCTCCAAGCCCGCGGGTTCGCCGGCCTCCGCGTTTGGCCCTCCGCACGAAATTGTCCTCCTCACGGGTTCGCACCACTTGCAGGTGTGCTGGACCGCCACCGGCAAGGGTCGGACTCTGGGGCAATTCCCGTTCGCCTACCTCATCGCGGAGAAAAAATGGGCGCCGATGTCGCATAGCTTTCTCGTCTCGCCCGACATCAAGCAGGATTACGCCGACGGCAATTGGAACGACGGCTGCATCACGTGCCATACGACGCACGGGCGCTCCCGGCCACAAGGGGAAGGCCGTTTCGATTCGCAGGTCGGCGAGTTCGGCATCTCGTGCGAGGCGTGTCACGGCGGCGGCCGGGAGCACATCGCGGCCAACCGCAATCCCCTGCGACGGTTCGCCCTGCATTTCGGCGGCGGTGCGGACCAGACCATCGCCAATCCCACCCGCATGGACGGACCGACGGCCTCGCTCGCGTGCGGACAGTGCCACAGCATCCAGTCATTCCACAATCCGGCGGACACGGCGGCGTTTGACCGCGACGGCTCGCAATTCCGGCCCGGCATGAAGGCACTCGACTCGCGTTCGATCGCGCAGCTCTCCGGCGCCGGTCAACCCGCGGAACAGGCGTCGCGTGATCCGCACCAGTTCGGCGACAGTTTCTGGCCCGACGGAATGATCCGCGTGACCGGCCGCGAGTATAACGGCACGCTGGCCTCGCCGTGTTACAAGGGCGGCAAGTTCTCTTGCCTCTCGTGCCACGAAATGCATCCGGCCAAAACCGATCCGGCGGCGTTGCACGAGTGGAAGGCCGGCCGCCAGCTGAAGCCGGGTCTGGGGGTGTCGGACGATGCGTGCCTCCAATGCCATCAGGCGATAAAGGCAAAGCTCACGGCGCACACCCACCACGCGGCGGGCTCTCCCGGCAGCAGTTGTTACAATTGCCACATGCCCCACACCACCTACGGGCTGTTGCGCGCACTGCGCAGCCACCAGATCTCCTCTCCCTCGGTGCGCGAGAGCATCGAGCACGGCCGGCCCAATGCCTGCTCGCTCTGCCACCTCGACCAACCCCTCGCCTGGACCGCGGAGAAACTCGCTGAATGGTACGGCCAGAAGCCGCCCACCCTCGGTGATGACGACCGCCATTATTCCGCCGGGGTGCAGTGGCTGCTCAAGGGCGACGCCGGTCAGCGCAGCCTCGTCGCGTGGAGCATGGGCTGGGCACCCGCGCAAAAGACGTCGGGCCGCGAGTGGCTTTATCCCTACCTGATCTTCGCCCTCAACGATCCCTACGCCGCCGTGCGCTTCGCGGCGTGGAAATCGCTGCAGACCCTGCCCGGCTTCACCGACCACCCGTTTGACTACACGCTCGACGATGCCCGGCAAAAGGAGGCGCTCGATCACGCCTATCGCAAATGGTGGTTCGAAGTGCGCGACGCCGCCGGCCACCACCGCTCGCAAACCCTTTTGCAGCCCGACGGCATGTTCCGGCAGGACCAGTTCGACCGCCTGCTCGATCAACGCAGCAAACGAAAAATGCTCCTGACCGAATGACCAACCTCAATCCCGTGAACATCTCAAACCGACATCTCCGCTTTGGCTGGTGGGCGCTCTTCGTCTTCCTCACGCTCGGCGTCGTCCTCGAAACGCTGCACGGCTTCAAGCTCGGCTGGTACCTCGACGTGGGCAACACTTCGCGCCGGCTCATGTTCACCCTCGCGCACGCGCACGGCACCCTGCTCGCCCTCGTCAACCTCGCCGCCGGCCTCACGCTGCGCACCACGCCGGGCATTGAACTCGCCCGCGCCGCCTCGCACTCGCTGCTCTGGGGCTCCGTGTTGCTCCCGGTGGGTTTCTTCCTCGGTGGCGTGGTCATCCACGATGGCGACCCCGGCATCGGCGTGGTGCTCGTCCCGGTCGGTGCGCTGTTGCTGCTCTTCGGCGTCGGCAGCACGGCGCAGAGTGTGGCCCGGGCCGCCCGATCGGCGGGTGCCACTCGCTGAACACTGAGCCGTGTCCACTCAGTCGAGGGACCGACCACGGGGTCATGTCGACAATCGAGACAAACTCGCGCCGTCCTCCAAGCCAGGTGACTACATCCGCAACCGTTGGATCGATTATCGACATGACCCCATTCTCCAGCCCCCCCGATTTCACTCTCGAGCACCTAGCCCGGCTTCCGCAACTGACGGGTTAGACAGACGGTGACAGAGGAACAAAGGCCCATCGTTCCGCCTCACGCCAACGCGCGCCAGCGTTTCAGCGCGGCACCGGTGAGGGAGCGCGCGCTGGCTTCAATCTCCGCGCGGGGTCCCGCAAATATCAAATCGCCGCCGTCGCGACCGCCACCCGGGCCCAGATCGATCAACCAGTCGGCGAGGTGGATCACATCCAGGTTGTGCTCGATCACGATCACGGTGTTGCCGGCATCGCGCAATTTGAAGAGCAGGTCCATCAGCTTCTGGATGTCGCTCCAGTGCAGTCCCGTCGTCGGTTCATCGAGGATGTACAGCGTCGATCCCTGCTGGCGTTTGCTCAGTTCGAGCGAGAGTTTGATGCGCTGGGCCTCGCCGCCGGAAAGTGTCGTCGCGGACTGGCCCAGCGTCAGATAGCCGAGCCCGACGGCCTCGAGCGTCGCGAGCTTGTCGATCACGCGGGGGAGGTTGCGGAAAAGCGAGATCGCCTCGCGCACCGTCAGGTCGAGCACGTCGGCGATCGATTTGCCGTGGAACAGCACCTCGAGGGTTTCGCGGTTGAAGCGGCGCCCGCCGCAGCTCGGGCACGGCGCGTAGGCATCGGGCATGAACTGCATATCGAGTTTGATCGCGCCATCACCCTGGCAGCGCTCGCACCGGCCGCCGCGGACGTTGAACGAGAAACGGCCCGCCTTGTAACCCCGCACCTTGGCGAGCGGCACCTGCGCGTAGAGGTCGCGCAGGAGCGGCAACAGATCGACGTAGCTCGCGGGATTCGAGCGCGGGCTGCGCCCGATCGGCTCCTGGTCGACCTGCACGAGTTTTTCAAAGAAATCCAGGTTCTCGATCTGGCGATGTTTGGCCGGAATGGATTTCGCGCCGTTCAGTTTGCGCGCGGCGGACGCGGCGAGCACATCGAGCACCAGCGTGCTCTTGCCCGAGCCGCTCACGCCAGTGACAACCGAGAGCAGGCCGACGGGAAATTTCACATCTATTCCGCGTAGATTATTGGCACGGGCCTCGCGCACAGTGAGCCAGGCGCCGTCGGGAGCCTTGAGTTTGGCGTCGCGCCCGACCGCCAGCTGACGCGCGAGATACGGCCCGGTGCGCGAGATATTTGCCGGCAATTTCATGCAGGCCGTCGGGGTGCCCTGAAACAAAATCTGCCCGCCCTCGACGCCGGCCTCGGGCCCGAGCTCGATGATCTCGTCGGCCAGGCGCATCGTGTCCTCGTCGTGCTCAACGACGATGACCGTGTTGCCGCGATCGCGCAGCGCCGTGATCGAATCGAGCAGCTTCTGGTTGTCGTGCGGGTGCAGGCCGAGGCTCGGTTCGTCGAGCACGTAGATGACCCCGACGAGCCCCATTCCGAGCTGCGTCGCGAGTCGCACGCGCTGGGACTCGCCGCCCGACAAGGTGCCGTAGTCGCGCTCGAGCGTCAGGTAGCCGAGGCCGGTTTCCAGCAGGAAGTGCAGGCGTTGCTCCACGCCCGTGACGACCTCGCGCAGCGCCGGGTTGCCACCGTGCACGGCCACGAGTTCGGTGGCGAAGGCGTGGGCGGCGGCGATGTCGAGGGCCATGAATTCGGGAAACGTTTTCCCCGCGACGCGCACGGCGGCGCTGCGCGCGTTGAGCCGGGTGCCTTGGCATTCGGGGCACCCGCCGCTCACCATGAAGGTCGTCAGGCGGGCGCGAAAACCATCGCTGTCCGTGTGCCGGAAGCTCTCCTCCAAGTCCCCGATCACCCCGCCGAACGGCATCGCCTTCGCCTCGCGCATGCGACGCAACTTGAAGGCGAACTGCCGCTCCCCGGCGCCGCGCAGCAGCGTTTCCCGCGTGGCCTCCGGCAGTTTTCGCCACGGCACTTCGGGATCGAACGGCAGCTGCTCGGCCAGCTGCCGGAGCATGGCGTTGTGTTTGATGATCAGATTTTTTCCACCGATCCGCCACGGCTTGACGGCGCCCTCCCGCACGGATTTTTCCGGGTCGGGGATGACGAGCTCGGGCACGAAGCGCAGTTTGCGGCCGAGGCCGTCGCAGGTCGGGCAGGCGCCTTCGCGATGGCTGAAGGAGAAATGTCGTGGCGTGAGTTTCGCGAAGACCTCGCCACACACCTCGCACGCCCGCGACTGGCTGAGGAGCAGCTCGCGCCAGGGCGACGTGGCGTTCGCCTGCGCGAGCACCACCGCGCGGTCTTTGCCTTCGCGAAAAGCGAGTTCGAGCGAGTCCGCGAGCCGGCTGCGTTGATCCACCGTGGCAACGAGGCGGTCCACCACGAGGTCGACCACCAGCTCACGGATGCCGGCACCCAGTGGCACCAGTTTGGCGTCGTCGAGATTCTTGATTTCGCCATCGAGCCGCACGCGCTGGAAACCCCGCTGGCGCAGTCGCGGCAGCTCATCGCGAACGACACTCGGCTTGGCCCGCAGACAAGGCGCGAGCAGCATCAACCGCTCACCGGCGCACTCGGCGAGGACGCGTTGCACATTGTCGTCCAGCGAGCGTTGCACGACCCGGCCGCCGTCCCGCGGGCAGCATTGCTCCCCGCTGAGCGCCCACAGCAACTGCACGTAGTCGGCGATTTCCGTGGCGGTGGCGACGGTGCTGCGCGGGCCCCCGCCGCCGGTGCGCTGTTCGATGGCGAGCACGGGCGACAGGCCGTGGATGAAGTCGACATCAGGGCGCTTGAGCTGGTCGAGCACTGCGCGAGCCGAGGCACTCAGCGACTCGATGTATTTACGGTAGCCCTCCGCATAAATCGTGTCGAACGCGAGCGACGATTTGCCCGAGCCGCTCGGGCCGGTCACGACCACGAGCTTTCCGCGCGGGATGCGCAACTCGAGGTTCTTCAAATTGTGCTCGCGGGCGCCCTTGACGTGAATGTGCGTGACGGCGTGCATGAACGAACCGGCAAGGTTGCCTAAATTGACGGCGCGTCAAAGCCGGAGGTGGGTCCATCCGTGTCTTTCTCTGGCTTCTTTCTCGTTCACTTTCTCCATCGGGAAATTCGCGAACACCTGTCGAAAGGGAAAGGGAAAGGGAAAGAGGAAGAGGAAGGAGAAAGATGCTGAAATCATCGCAGAGCTGCACGTTTCGAACCGATGGCAGCATATTCGCACTTGCCCACCCCGGGGGAGCCCCGTTTGTTTCTGTCACCAAGTCCTCGCCCGCTGAAAGCGCCGAACTCAAGAAATCCCCGATTGCTCCCGACGGCGCCGTGGAGCCCGGTCCCAAAATTCCTATGCATGACCAATCGACGCACCCTGTCAGATGCTCCCGCCTAGTTCGCGCCTTCAGCGTCGGACTGGGATTTGCCCTCCTGTTTCCGCCCGCCTTCGCGATCCAGTTCTCCAATGGGGAATTCAAAGGCAGCTTCGACTCGACCCTGTCCTTCGGCGGTCTCTACCGTCTGCAAGACCCGAGCCCCGGTTTCTACGCCACGTCCAACAGTTTCAACGGCCTGGCCGGTCAGCAGAATTCGGCCAACACCGACGATGGCAACCTCAACTACGGCAAGGGCTGGGCGTCCGAGGTGCTCAAGGGAAACCACGATCTCGAACTCAAATTCCGCAACTTTGGCGCACTGGTCCGGGGGTACTGGTTTCACGATCTGAAGGCTGACGAAACGCGTCGCACGCCACTTTCGGATCAGGCGAAGGATCGCGTCGTAAGCGGCGCGGAGCTGCTCGACCTCTACGGCCGCGTGAAATTTGAAATCGCGGGCGGCATGCCGTTTGACCTGCGCATCGGGCGACAGGTGCTTAGTCTCGGCGAGAGCACGTTCATCCCCAACGGCATCAACGTCGTCAACTCCGCCGACCTCTCGAAACTCCGCGTGCCCGGCTCCGAATTGAAGGAGGCGCTGCTGCCGGTCAACATGGTCAAGCTCTCGGTCGGTCTCACCCCCACTATTTCCGTCGAGCCGTTCTGGCTGCTCGAATTCCGGCGCAACGAACTGGAGCCGGCCGGCACGTATTTTTCGACCAACGATTTTGCCACGCGCGGCGGCAGCCGGGTCTTCCTCGGCTTCGGTACCTTGCCGGACAATGGCGTCCTCGGTGGCATCAGCCGCGCCAAGGATCGGGACGCCGGAAACTTCAACCAATACGGCCTCGCGACGCGCGTCCTCGCGCCGAGCCTGAACAACACCGAGTTCGGCCTCTACTATGCGCGCTACAACAGTCGTTCGCCCGTCATCAGCGCCCGCACGCCGACCGGCCCGATCAGCACCGCGCTGATCATTTCCACCGCGAGCAGCCTCGCGGCGCCCGTGGTGCCCGCGATGATCGCGTCCGGCATTCCCGCCGCCAATATCCCCGCCTCCCTCACGACGCTCATCGGTGCGGCGCTGACCGGCGTGCCCGCCGCCGCACTGCCCGCCAGCCTCCAGCCGTTTTATCCGTCGGTTGGCGCGGCGGCCGCCGGCGCGAGCAAGATCGCCCTCCTCACCGCCGCCGCGACCGGCCAGTACTTCACGGAATATCCCGAAGGCCTCAATCTCTTCGGTGCCAGTTTCAATACTTCGCTCGGCAAGAGCGGCATCTCGTGGCAGGGCGAGGTTTCCCTCAAGAAGGATGTCCCGCTCCAGCTCGATGACGTCGAACTGCTCTTCGCCACGCTGTCATCGCTCACGAACAACCCCGGTTCCGCCTTCGGTTCGAACAACCAGATCGGGAATTTCCTGGGCCAGTATAATCGTGAAATTTCCGGCTACCGCCGGCACAGCGTCTGGACGGCGCAAAGCACGCTCACCAAGGTTTTCGGCCCGATGCTTGGGGCGCAGCAGTTCACGTTGCTGGGCGAAGTCGGGGCCGTGTGGGTCAACCTCCCGCCGCGCGAGGTTATGCGCTACGACGGACCGGGCACCTTCTCCGCCGGCACCCAGGCCGCGATGAATGGCACCGGTTTCGGAACAATTCCGGCGACGCGGCAGGAGGCGTTTGCCGACGAATTCTCGTGGGGCTACCAGGTGTTGGGGCGCCTCGAGTACAACAACCTCTTTCCCAATGTGAACATGCAGCCCACCGTGGCCTACACCCAGGACGTGCGGGGCAACACCCCGTTGCCGGTGGCCAACTACATCCACGGCCGCCGCAGCGTCAACGTCGCGGTCGAATTCATCTATCGCAACACGTGGTCGCTGGAGCTGCGGTATGTGCACTTCTCCGGTGGCGGACCGTTCAATCTGCTGGCGGATCGCGATTACTTCGCGACCACCGTGAAATTCTCCTTCTAACCTGGGACCCCTGCCGAAATGAAAACACTTCCTGCTGCTCTCTTTCTTCTCGCCGCCGTTGTGGGGCAGGCTGCGGTCAGCGAGGCCGACGCCGCGCGCCTGGGCAAAGATCTCACGCCGCTTGGCGCCGAAGCCAAGGGCAACGCCGGCGGGTCCATTCCCGCGTGGACCGGCGGCATTGTGACGCCCCCCGCGGGCTACAAGCCGGGCAATCACCATCCCGATCCCTACGGCGCCGACCAGCCGCTTTACACCATCTCCGCCGCCAACGCGGGCCAGTACGAGGGCCAGCTGACCACCGGCCAGCTCGCGGTGATGAAAGCGTATCCGAATTACAAGCTCGTGGTGTACCCCACCCGCCGCAGCGCCTCCAACCCGCCACGCATCTACGACGCCATCCGCCGTAATGCGACCTCCGCCGAACTGGTCTCCAACGGCAACGGCTTTCGCGGTGCCCTCGTGGGCATTCCGTTCCCGCTGCCCACGAGCGGCATCGAAGTCGTCTGGAATTTTCTCACGCGCTTCCGGGGGGTCGCGGCCACGCGCAAGATCGACCAGGCGGCGGTCGAGCGCGGCGGGGGCTACCAGCTCGTGAAATTTGATGATGAGTTTCTCTTCAATTACACGCGGCCCGATATCACCCTCAAGGAACTCGAAGACAGCAACACCCTCATCTATTTCAAGCAGGCCGTGACGGCCCCGGCGCGTCTCGCCGGCACGATCCTGCTCTCGCAGGAAACCATGGATCAGGTGAAGGAGCCGCGTCGGGCGTGGGTCTACAATGCCGGGCGCCGGCGCGTCACCAAGGCCCCGAATGTCGCGTACGACAACCCCGGGACTGCGGCCGACGGACAGCGCACCAGCGATCAGTTCGACATGTTCAACGGGGCGCCGGACCGCTACGAGTGGACCCTGGTCGGCAAGAAGGAGATGATCGTGCCGTACAACTCGTACAAACTGCACAGCGACAAGCTCAGGAATTCCGACATCTTGAAGCCGCTGCACCTCAACCAGGATCTTGCCCGTTACGAACTGCACCGGGTGTGGGTCGTCGACGCGAAGTTGCGACCCGGCACCTCCCATCTCTACAGCCGCCGCACCTTTTACATCGACGAAGATTCGTGGCAGATCCTGGCGGCCGACCAATACGACGGACGCGGCCAGATGTGGCGCGTGTCCGAGGCGCACTGCATCAACTACTACGATGCGCAGACTTTCTGGAGCACGCTCGAAGTCCATCTCGATCTGCAAAACGGCCGCTACCTCGCGGTCGGTCTCGATAACGAAAACGAGATGTACAACTTCAGCGCCCAACGAACAAAAGACAGCTACACTCCCGACTCGCTGCGTCGCGACGGGGTGCGCTAACCACCCACGGGCCGGTCTTCGGCCGGCCCTTTTTTTGTTCACCCCACCGGCGACCCTCCGCGATCGCATCCTCGTTCGTTCATGGGCCACTCCTTGCGCGGAATACCGACCTTCCTTCTCCGGCGAAGGCTGCTCGGATTGGTTTGCAGCCTGGCGAGCGCGGGCGCAACGCTGGCGGCGACCGCACCGACACCCCGCATGTTGCTGCTCGATGCCGCCATCGTGGGCACCGACATCGTCGCAGTCGGCGAACGGGGAACGATTCTGCGTTCCTCCGACCAGGCGCTCAGCTGGAAGCGGTTCCTCTCGCCTACGCGGGCGACCCTGACCGGCATAAGTTTTGCTCCGGCCATTCCCTCCCGGTCCGTCCAGCACGGTTGGTCCGTTGGTCACGATGCCACCATTCTCGCGACGACCGATGCCGGCCGCAGCTGGGTTCGACAGTTCCAAGGCGAAAACATCCAGGATTCCTTCCTCGATGTGCTGGCCCTCGATGAGCATCGGGTCATCGCGATCGGGGCCTACGCCCTTTATTTCACTACGACCGACGGCGGCAGGACGTGGGTGAAGCAAAAAGCCGGCGACGATGATCCCCACTTCAATCGAATCACGCGCGGGCCCTCCGGCACTTTGTATATCGCCGGCGAACGCGGCACGCTGCTCCGCTCGGCGGACGCCGGGGCGAACTGGACACGTCTGAAGGCCCCCTACAACGGCTCGTTCTACGGCGTCATGCCACTTGACCGTCGAACCCTGGTCGCCCACGGACTTCGCGGACACATTTTCCGTTCCGTTGATGATGGTGTCTCCTGGCAACCCGTGGCGGCCCCGGAACCCGTACTGCTCGCCGCCGGCGCGCAACTGCGCAGCAACTTCCTCGTGCTGGCCGGGCAGGCCCGCACCCTGCTTGTGAGCCGCGACTACGGAAAATCGTTCGTGGCAGTCGAAGCGCCGCCCACCACGGGACTGGCCGAACTCCTCGAACTCGAGGGGGGCGGTCTCCTCGCCCTGGGCGAAGCCGGCGTCACCCTCCTCCCGGCCCCTCGCTGATCGCGCCGATGTCGCCCCTCGAAAAATTTACAATCTGGATGTTTCGCTGGCGCACGCCGCTGGTGTGCATCTTTGCGGGATTGACCGCGGTGATGGGCTGGTTCGCGTTCAACCTGCGAATCGACGCCAGCTTCAACAAGACGCTGCCGCTGGACCACGAGTACATCCGCACCTTTATCAAACACCAGCGTGAGTTTGGCGGCGCCAACCGGGTGATCGTCGCGCTGATGGCCAACCAGGGCGACATTTTTACCCGCGAGTTTTTCGCCGAGCTCAAGAATGTGACCGATGAAGTTACCTTTCTGCCCGCCGTCAATCGCCCGCAGGTGCAGTCGCTCTTCACGCCCAACGTGCGTTTCATCGAGGTGGTCGAGGATGGGTTCTCGGGCGATAACGTCATCCCGGCCAATTTCACACCTTCCCCGGCGGCGTTTGCCCGGATTCGCGAAAACATCATCAAGTCCGGCAAACTCGGCCAGCTCGTCGCCAACGATTTCACCGGGGCGATCGTCAGCGCCCAGTTGCTCGAAGTTGATCCGCGCACCGGCGAGAAGATTGACTACACCCGCGTCGCGGCCGGCCTCGAGGCCATCCGTACTCGCGTCGCCCGGGACAGCGGCGGAGCCATCAACGTCCACATCATTGGTTTTGCAAAAGTCATCGGCGACGTCAGCGACGGCGCGCGGGGCATCCTCTCCCTGTTCGGGGTTTCGCTCCTCGTCACGACGCTGCTCGTGTGGAATTATGCCGGCCGTTGGAAACTGGCCGCGGCCCCGGTTCTCTGCTCGCTCGTCGCGGTCATCTGGCAGCTGGGCACCCTTACCGCGCTGGGGTACGGGATGGACCCCTTCTCGATCCTCGTGCCTTTTCTCGTATTTGCGATCGGCGTGAGCCACGGCGTGCAGAAGATCTGCACCTTTCGCAACGAAATGTTCAAGGGCCAGGACGGCCCCACCGCCGCCCGCGCGGCCTTCATGCAACTCATCATTCCCGGCATCGTCGCCCTGCTGACCGACACGGTCGGCTTCATCACGATGCTCGTGATCAAGATTCCGACGATTCAGGAACTCGCCATCACGGCCAGCCTCGGCGTCAGCGTCATCGTCATCACCAATTTTTTCCTCCTGCCGATCATTTTGTCCTACCTCCGCCTTCCGCCCACCTACGCCGCCTGGGTCGCGGCCCGCCGGGCCAAGGGCGACGTGTTATGGGAGCGGCTGGCCAGGAGCATGAAGCCCGGCCCGTCGATGGCGATCATCCTCGTGTGTTTTTCCCTCGGCGGTTGGGCCTTTGTGAAATCATCCGAGGTGCGCATCGGCGACACCCAGGCCGGCGTGCCCGAGCTGCGACCCGGATCGCGCTATAATCTCGACACCCGGATCATCACCTCGAAGTTCAGCATCGGCGTTGATGTCCTCTCCGTCATCGTCGAGACGATTCCCAACGGCAGCGTTGATTACGACGTCGTGACGTTGATCGACGAATTCGAAGGGCACCTCCGGGAAGTGCCCGGGGTGCAGTCCATTGTTTCCCTGCCGGCGATGGCGAAAATCGTAAATGCGGGCTATAGCGAAGGCTCGTTGAAATGGCGCATCCTGCCGCGCAATCCCCAGACCCTCGGTCAGGCGACCGCCCCGATCGAAACCGCCACCGGCCTGCTCAATGCCGATGCCAGCGTGATGCCCGTCATGATCTTTCTCGCCGATCACAAGGCGGAGACACTCCGCGCGGTGACCGACGCCGTGAAACTTTTTGTCGCGTCCCATCCTTCGCCCAAGGCGAAGTTCCTTCTCGCCAGCGGCAACGCCGGCGTCATGGCCGCCACCACCGAGGTGGTGTCCGCCGCCGAAAAACCGATTCTCTTCTGGGTGTTTGGCGCCGTGATCGCGCTCTGCTTGATCGCCTTTCGCTCGATCCGCGCCGCGCTCTGCATCGTCGTGCCGCTCGCCATCGTCAGTTACCTCGCCTACGTGGTCATGGTGTACTTGGACATCGGTCTGAAAACCTCCACGCTTCCCGTCGTTGCCCTGGGGGTCGGAATCGGTGTCGACTATGGAATCTATATCTTCGCCCGACTGCACGGGGACCTCAAGGCGGGCGAATATTTCGAGAACGCCATGTTTGCCGCGCTGCGCGACACCGGCGCGGCGGTGGTCTTCACCGGACTCACGCTCGCCATCGGCGTCAGTACCTGGGCTGTCTCCGATTTGAAGTTCCAGGCCGACATGGGTCTCTTGCTGACGTTCATGTTTCTGGTGAACATGATCGGGGCGATCATCTTGCTGCCGGCGATGGCCCGCTGGTTCTGGCGCCACCACACTGGTCGGACGGCCCCACCCCTGCCGCTACGGCGCGGATGATCCGCTTCTTGGTGCGGCTGGCGGCGGCGCCTTTTGCTCGGCCATACCCTTGCGAATAAAATCCACGCCGGGCCCATCCGCCCGCACCTTCACGGTCTTCTGGTTCGACGAATCCTGGCCGATGAAATCCATTGTCGCGGAGGCCATGATGGGAAGATATTTTCGGAGGTCCTTGCTTTCGTCCTCGGCGCTCGCGTGGATGCTCCACAGTTCGGAAGGAGGACGGCCTTCACTCGCCGCCTTGTTCTCCCGGGCGGTAATCTTGAGGTATTTTTCGTAAATCGTCACGAGGCGGGGGACTTCATCGTACCCGATCATCTCCGACCGCGGGGCTTCGTACACCGCCACCGTCCGGTAACTTTGGTTGCCCTTGGAATCGACCACCGGCACGGAATCATAACGCACGCCTCCCCCCACCTGGGCATAGACGGGGACGCTCACCCGCTCCATCTTTGATCGCGGTGCCTCCATCCCATAATCCAATTCAACGACCATGTCCGCCTTTTCCTGGGAAGGCGCCTCATACAGCCCCTTGCCTGAAAGTGCCGTTCTCACATGTTCGGCAGCTTCCCGATAGCGCAGGTTCTCTTCTCCCAGTCGGGGATCCTTGCTCTTGAGCGTGTAGGACTGAGCATCCCGGCGGACCGGTTTGGCGATTGCGTCGATCTTGACCTTGTAGGCGGGAGTCGAACATCCCCCCAGCAACGCTCCGACCAAGGCCGCCACCCAAGTGGCAGAACATCGGCTTCGGACGGAGTCCATCGACGAGCGCATGTCTTGCGGGCCGCTGGGCAAGTTCGCGATTCGACCGCTCGTCAGTTACCGGGCTTTGCCGGAAGCGGCAAACTCCCCGGTGCTTTCCTGGCACCGGTCCCAGACGCCTCTTCACCCTTCAGGCGTGCGAGCTCTTCTTCAAGTTTAGCAATTTCCGCCTCCGTCGAGAGGGTTTTTTCATGGGCGTCGTCGAGCTCCTTTTTCTTGGCCAGCGCCGCACCGCGTTCGTCGCGCAATTTCTTCAGCCGTTCACTCGCCATCTCCAGTTTCTTCTTCGCATCACCCAATTCCATGTCGGAGATTCGAAAGCCCTCGGCGATGGCGAGTTCCTCCTCCAAAGAAGCCTTGAGCTTGGCTTCCTCGGCCTTGCGTTTGGCCAGTTCCTGCTGATAAGCCCGCTCCTGCGAAAGCCGGTCCTGTTCCTTCCGATCCTTGGCGTCCTGAACCATCCCGATGATTCCGCCGGTCAGCGCGCCGAGCGCCGCGCCGCCCAGCAACCCGGTGCCAGTGCCCATGCCAGTGTTGTTGCCGACGACTGCGCCACCGGCGCCACCAATCAGGGCACCCGTACCGGCACCGCTGGCCGTCCTGGACGGCGTCACTCCGGAAGAACATCCGCAGAGGCCGGCCAGGGCCACGGCAGTTCCGAAACCTGTGAATTGACGAAACATGTTGGAACGGGAACGGGAAAGTGGGTGGGTCACCATGGACGGACGTGGGTGGAGGCGGAGAGTTTCGCTATTCTCAGTTAGTTTATGTTCGTTTTTATTTCAACCACCAGTATGCAAAATTGCATCAACGGCTTTTCTTTGGCGCTGCGATTTGAAAAACTCGGCATCTTGCGCCATTAAGGAAACTCTACGCGGCGTATTCTCGTCCCCCACCTCTATTCCCATGATTTCCCGAAACAAGGGTATTTTTTCCTTCGAGTTTCTCGTGCCGGTGTTCGGCTTTCTCTTCGCACTTGGAACGGTGCACCTGTGGTACGTGACCACCATCACACCGGCGGCGGAAGAATTCATGGCCCGCCGCCGCATCATCGCCGCCAGGGGCGCCGCCGGAGATTCCTCCGAAATGCGGGAGCGCTCGCTCGCTGCCATTATCAAGGATCTCGAGCCTCAGTTCGAAATAGTTTTCTGTTTCTGGGGCATGATTATTCTCGGGTACAAGCTCGTCCACGTGACCCGCGAGCGCCGGCTGTTCAAGCACGACTTCGTGCGCGTCCAACCGGGCGAACGCATCATCCCGGAGGACGCGCTGGATCGTTACAAGGAGCTCCGGAGCGCGATCGAGCGCGAGCCGCGCTGGCGTGAACGCCTGCTTCCCGAGTGCATTCTCGCCTCGCTCCACCGTTTTCACGCCACCAGCTCGGTGCAGGACGCGGCGAATGCCGTGCGCGAACGGGCCGAACTCGCCGGCGACGAACTCGACTCGTCGCTGGGCCTCGTGCGGTACATCGCCTGGGCCATTCCCGCCATCGGGTTCATTGGCACCGTGCGCGGCATCGGTGATGCCCTGAACTTCGCCGAGCAGGCGATTCACGGTGATATTTCGGCAGTGACCACCGGCCTGGGCCTGGCCTTCAACTCGACGTTCGTCGGTCTCTCGCTCTGCATCGTCCTGATGTTCTTCCTCCATCTGGTCCAGGGGCGGCAGGAGGCCTTCATCATCGAGACGCAGACCTTCTGCCGCGACAAATTGATCGATGTCATGAAGGTGCCGTCGAAGGAAGAAATGGCGTCTCTTTCCGCCTGAATCCCCAGCCCATGGCCACCCTTGGAATCGAATTGTGCGATGCCGCCTTCCACGCCGCGTCGTGCGACGCACAGGATCTTCGCCCGGTCGCCATCACCGACGCCGGCGGCCAGACCGACTGGCCGGGCTATGCCAGTTACGACGGCAAAAACTTCTGTTTTGGCCGGTCGGCGGAAGATCAGCGGTTCATCCACCCGCGCCGCGTCACGCACACGTTTTGGGCGCGGCTGGCGCATGAACCCTCATCCATCGGGCCGGCGGGCAAGCCGGCCGCCTATTCGGAACTCGCGTATCATTTTTTTACTGACGTAATTCGCGGCCTCCCGGCCGCCGCCACCGCCGGGCGGACCGTCCTCGCGGTGCCCGGCGCGTATCTGAAGGACCCCGCCACCGAGGAGGAAAAGATCGGCCTGCTGCTCGGCATGGCGGCCGACCTGAAGTTGCCCGTCGCCGGCATCGTCGACCTGGCGTGTGCCGCGCTCTGCGATCCCCGCGCGCCCGGATTCAACCCCGCCCGGCCCGTCGCCGTGGTGGACCTGCATCTCGAAGGCGCCGATGTCACCCTGTTCTGCACTGGCGAGCGGCTGGAGAGAAAGGATTTCATCCATCTGCCGCAGTCCGGCTCCGCCCAGTTGCTGAAACATCTCACCGGCACGATGGGCAACCGCTTCCTCCGTCACACCGCCTTCGACATTCTCGAGGACGGCCGGATCGAGCAGAGTTTTTTCCGTCAAACGAAGGACTTCCTCCTCACCGGCGCGGCGGAGCACCGCTTTCAGATCAACACGGCCTCCCGGAACTACGAGATGCTCGCGAAACGCGAACAACTCGCCTCCGACGCGCTCGCGTTCGTCACCACGCTCGTCCAAGGCCTCCAGGGCTTCCTCCAAAACTCCCCGCACGCCTCCGACGCCTGCACCCTGGCCCTGACCGACCGCGCCGCGGCGTTGCCGGGGCTGGAGGCGCGGCTGCACGCGGCCGGCTTTCATCGCATCCTGCGGCTGCCGGTCGGCGCGGCCGCGTGTGGCGCCGCCCGGATTGGCGAGACCCGGCTGACGCCCGCAGCTGACCTCGCCGATGTGCCGGTCGAAACCGCGGTGCCCATTGCCTTGGCCCGCCGCTCGGTGTCGGCAGCATGGGAGACCCATCTGCAAAAACTCCGGGCTTCCGGCTCGCCGCGCCCCTCTCCCACCCATGTGATTCTCGACGGCATCGGCCACCCGCTCGGCGCGAGCGGTCGTTTCTCCATCGGGGTGGCGGGTCTGGGCGCCGACCTGGTCCTGCCCGATGCATTCAGTGCCGCAGACAGCTGGGTGCTTCCACTGGTGCACGACGGCGGCCGGCTGTGGTTGGTGGACACCGCACTGCCCCGCAGCGCCGGCGTAGCGCCTGCTGCCGCCCGCAGTTCCATTGAAGCGGGCGACCGCCTCACCATTCGCTGCGGATCCGCGGCGGCCGAACTGTGGTTCGCCCACTGTGGAACGGCCGGCAGTTCGCGCGCCCACGATTGACGCGCCGCCCCGGCCCGCCGCCCACGCTCCATGGCCATCGCCAACAAACGCCGCGAAACGGAGGTTTTCAGCCTCGCGTTCCTCGACTGCATTTGCTGCGGCTTCGGCGCCGTCATTCTCGTCTTCATCCTCACGGTGGCGCAGAAAAAAGATGTCGACAAGGCGGACGTCGACGCGGCGCGGGCCCGCCTGAGCGCGGCGCAAAAAAGCGTGACCATGACGCAACAGGAACTCGACCGGCTGGCGCAGGTGCTCGCCGCGGCGCAACTCGAGTTGCAGGACGTCAATGCCAAGAGCACGCAGGACCAACTCAAGCTCTCCGACCGCAAACGCGAACTGCTGCTGATGCTGCAACAAACGGGCGCGTTGAAGGACGCCCTGCACACCCTGCTGGGAGAGAAGAAAGCCCTGCCCACGGAAGAGGTTGCACCGCCCATTCCAATTCCCAACGTCGACCGCCGACAGTACCTCACCGGCGTCAAGTTACAGGGGGAATTCGTCGTGTTTCTCGTCCGCACGTCGGGCTCGATGCTCGACGACACGATCGATGCCGCGTCTGCCCGCCTGGGGGATTCGGACGAAAAGAAACGCGAGGCCCCCAAGTGGCAGCGGGTGGTTCAATCGATTGAATGGATGCTGGCTTCCCTGGGCCCCGACACCCGTTTCCAGATTTTGCTCTTCAGCGAAGACACCACACCGATTATTCCGACGCGGGGGGAGGACTGGTTCAGCACCAAGGATCGCGCCACGATGACCGAGGTCGTGTCCCGCCTGAACGCGATCGTTCCCAAGGGCGGGGCGAATCTCGAACGCGCCTTCACCACGGTGCGTTTCCTCCCGCGGCTGCCAGACAGCATCGTGCTCCTCACCGACGGCCTCCCCACCCGCAGCGACTCGCTGCCGATGGAGGGTGATGTCGACGAGAACGCCCGCCTGCGCTTCTTTGAGATCGCCACCAAGCAACTCCCGCCGCGCATTCCGGTAAGCACCATTTTATTTCCGATGCTAACCGGCGATCCCGGAGCACCCGGCTTGTATTGGGAACTGGCGAATGCGACGCGGGGCGCGCTGGTCAGCCCCGCCAAATCCTGGCCCGACACATGATCCGCCGCCGGCAAACGCAGGTCTTCAGCCTGGCCTTCCTCGACTGCATCTGCTGCGGATTTGGCGCGGTCATTCTGGTCTTCATCCTCAGCGTGGATTCACGTGAAAAGGAAAAGCTGCAGACCCTGCTCGACGTAAGCCGGGCGCTCGCGGAGCGGGCCGCCCAACTCACCCGCCTGAAGGCGAGCAAGGAGGATCTCGAAAAAAGCAATATGCGGGTGGCGACGCTCGTCACCGACGCCCGCCTGCGCAATGACAGCATTCACGCCTTGATCGACGACATGGAAAACGGCCTGCAGCGGGAGAAACGCGGGCTGGAGGCACTCCTGGTCGACCTTGATGAACTGAAAAAGGAGATCGCGGCCCGGCAAAAGAAGCCGGAGTACGAAATGGTCTTGCCGGACGTGAAACCGGCACCGGTCGGGCTCCCCATCGGCAACAACTACCTCGCCTTCGTGATCGACACCTCAGGTTCGATGCGTGACCCGAACCACGGCGGGCTCTGGCCGATCGCGATTCGCACCATTGAGTCGGTCCTCGACGTCTACCCCAACATCGACGGCATCCAGTTGCTCGACGGTGACGGTCGTTTCATCCTCGGTCGGCGCGGCACGGGCACTGGCGGCTGGCTGGCGGACACGCCGGAAACGCGGGATTCGATCAAGCGCACGCTCCGTCGCTACGATCAGGATACGGTCAGCAATCCCGTGCCCGGAATCTACAACGCGATGCGCTTTCTGTACGACAAGGACAACCCGAAGATGCGCATGGGCATCTTCGTCTTCGGCGACGAGTTCAACTCGAGCGACAGCGCCGACACCGTAATCCGCCGGCTGGACGAGCTCAACCCGGCGGACGAGAACGGCAGTCGCAAGGTCGTCGTCAATGCGGTCGGGTTTCCCACCACGATTCGCTATCAATTTTCGATGGGCAACACCGGGCTGCGTTTTGCCAACCTGATGCGCATCGTGACCTATTTGCACGGTGGCGCCTTCATCGCGCTGCAGGACTTGTAAGTCGGCGGGGTTCCCGGCCGGGCCCTACCGGAATTCGCCTAGGCCGGAAGTTCGACCCGATCGAGTTTCGGCGCGAGGGCATGCAAAATCACCAGGGCGACGACGTACGCGCCCGAGGCAAAGATGAAGAGCGGCCAGTAGCCCGCGACGCCAATGATCTTGCCCGCCACCGCGGCGAGGAGCGCCCCGCCGATTCCGCCCATCATCCCGCCGATTCCCGTCACGCTACCGACCGCACGTTTTGGAAACATGTCCGAGACCGTGGTGAACAGGTTGGCGCTCCACCCCTGGTGCGCCGCCGTGGCGAGGGAAATCAGCGCGATCGCAACCACAATGCTCGACGTCATCGAGGCGAAGAAGATCGGCACGACGCACAAGGCGCAAATCAGCATGGTGGTTTTTCGGGCGCGATTGACCGTCCAGCCCATGCCGATGAACTTCGTCGCCAGCCACCCGAAGAAAACCGATCCGCCATCGGAGATAAGGTAGATGATGACAAAGGGGATGCCCACCGACTTGAGATCGAGCTTGGTTTCCAGCGCGGCGTTGTCGTTGAAAAAGCTTGGCAGCCAGGTGAGATAAAACCACCAGACGGCGTCAGTGAGGAACTTCGCGCTCGCGAACGCCCACGTCGCCTTGTACGGGATCAAGACGCGCCACTTTACGGGTTTGTCCGAGTCCTGCTCGCCATCGGAACGGATATAGGCGAGCTCTGCCGCGGTGACTTTCGGATGCGCCTCCGGCCGGTAGAAGGCCATGAGCCAGACCACCAGCACCCCAAAGCCGAGTGCACCAGTGATGATGAAACCTGCGCGCCAGCCGAGCGTGGCGACGATGGCCGGGACACAGGCCGCCGTGAGGATGATTCCCATGTTCGCGCCCGCGTTGAAGAGCCCGGTCGCGAAACTGCGCTCCTTGCGCGGAAACCATTCCGCCACCGATTTGATCGATGCCGGGAAATTGCCGGCCTCGCCCAGCCCGAGCAAAAAACGGCACCAGGACATCGCCATCACCGAACTCACCAGACCATGCAAGACTCCGGCGACGCTCCAAACCGCGATGCTGATCGAGAATCCGCGGCGGGTGCCGAGGCGGTCAATCATCCAGCCGGCCAACACAAACCCGAGCGCGTAGGCAAATTTGAAGGCGGCATCGACATACCCCATCCGCTCCTTGAACTGCGCGATTTCGGTCTCTCCCAGGGGTGCGCCATCCGGCAGTCCGAGCATGACCCGCCGAAACGGCTCATCGAGCATCGTAAAGGAGAGGACGTTGCGATCGACATAGTTAATCGTCGTGGCCGTGAACAGAATGGCACAGATTACCCAGCGATACCGGCCTGATTTCGGGGCCGGCGTGACAGCAGCGGGAGTTTGCATCGCCACCATCAGATGCGGATCCGAACATTAAAGTCATCCTGAATATGCATCGTTGGACGAACAAACCTCCCAGCGGCGATCGTCCAGAGGAGCGCCGGCCCGGTTATTTTTTCCCCTTCGGCAGTTTGGTTCTGAAAATCGGCACGGGGTGCGGCGTGACCGGTTGCGCGCCGGTGTTTTCGAACTGTGTCCAGCCGGCGTTGCCGATGTAGAAAAAATCGCCGCCCGTGGCGATGCAGCCGAGCGAAGGCGCAGCCATCATGATCTGCCCGGACTCGAGCACTCGCACACCCTCGATGTTCTCCGCCGTGCCATCGAGATCGATGCGTAAGACCCGGTTTGGCCGCAGCCCGTTCTGGATGGCAAGCAGGCCGCCGTCGGGCGCCAGCGCCAGTCCGTCAAGGCCGATCACCGTGGTGCCCGGGGGTGATCCCAGTCGTCGCACCGTGCGGTTTTCCAAATTCACGCGCAACAGGCCGTTGGCATGGTCGGCCAGCAGGGCCACGCCGCCCGGCAGGATGACGATGCCCTGCAACGACAAAAATTCCGCGTTTTCCACGAACGCTTCCAGCGGACCTCCGCCGGGCGCCAGTCGCCACAGGATCGGTCCGCCGCTGTCGGTGACAAACACACTTCCGTCCGGAGCGAGCGCGAGATCACCCAGCACATGCGAATACTGATCGCCCGGACTCCGACCGACCGGAATCATCCGACGCAACGCCCCAGTCTCCAGATCGATCTCCGCCAGCGCGGCCGTGCCGTCTTGGTCGGGCGTAAAGCCGCGCATCGCCGGAACCGCGGCGGTCGCCGCCCACAATGTTCCGGAGGCTTCATCGATCGCGAGACCGAAGACTCCGAGCAACTCGTCGCCTTCCGGGGTGAAACGGCGCAGCGCGCCCTCCTTCGCCCGCAACCACACGGCGCGGCCGTTGACGTCGCCAAAATAAAACTCCCCGGTTTTTTCACGCCAGGCGATTCCTTCGATCAGCCCGGGGACATCGCGCAAGACAAAGGCGATCTCGGCGGTCCCCTGGCGGTGCAGATTCGCCGCAAGCTTTTTTACGATGACCGGGAATTCCTTGCGCTGACGGAGAGCCGCAAAATCTTCCGATTTTTCAATCGGAGAGCTCACCCCCAACTCGGCGAGGCGCTCCAAGGTGGCGAGCGCCTCGTCCGGGCGCTCGGCCGCGACCTGGGCGGCCGCGAGATTCACGAGCATGCGCGGAAAATCGGGCCGCAACGCGACAGCGGCTTCCATTTTTGCAAGATAGGTCGCGTAGTCACGCGCTTCTGCCGCAGCGGCTCCCTCCCGCGCGAGTTGCATGGCTTGAGCGGCTGAAGGCAGTTCCGCCCCACGCAGGCCGGTCACAAAGGCGATCAAGGCCGTCGCAATTCCCGATCGCCCGAAACCGGCAAACGCCCTTCCCCATGCACCGACGGAGCGCCGCCGGCCGAAAAACCGCTCCACCCATCGGGCCGCGCGATGCACGGCTCAAATCCCGAGGATCATCCGCAGCAATGCAGTCACGATTTGCAGCGGATTGCCGCCGCCGCCACTGCTGCCGCCACTGGGAGGGCCGCCTCCGGGCGAACCTCCTCCGCCCTGCTGCCCACCCTGCTGGCCGCCTTGTTGCCCGCCTTGCTGGCCGCCCTGTTGACCGCCCTGCTGGCCGCCCTGTTGGCCGCCCTGTTGGCCGCCTTGCTGGCCGCCTTGCTGGCCGCCCTGCTGGCCGCCACGCTTATTTGACGCGATTTGTTTTTGCCCGCCCTTGCTTCCGCCTTGCTGCCCGGATTCACCGCCCTGGCCGCCTTCCCCGCCCTCTCCACTTTCGCCGCCACTTTGGCCGCCCCGCCCATCGCGCCCACTCTTACCCCCCGCAGTACGGTCGGCCATGGTGCCACTTTCCCCACCGGCGCCACCTGCACCGCCGCCGCCTGCCGCTCTCCCGGAACCACTGTTGCCACCCGGGCCGTCGTCTTGCCCGTACGGATACTTGTCTTCTCCGTTCGGAATGCCATCCCCGTCAATATCGGGGTCCTGCCCGTTCGGAACTCCATCGCCGTCCATGTCGTTGTCCTTGGAATTCGGACTGCCGTCTCGATCGAGATCGCCTTCGGGTCCATCGCGGCCATTGCCGCCGCCGCCCAGACCGGAGCCGCCGCGAATCTGATCGTCCATCGTGCCAAATCCGTACTCATCGAGGGCATTCGCAACGCCATCCCCGTCGACATCGTCATCCTTGTCGTTCGAAATGCCGTCGCCGTCCATGTCACTGTCCAGGGCGTTGGCAATGCCGTCGCCGTCGAGATCGCCGTCGGGTCCGCTTTTCCCATCGGCTGAAATCCGACCCATCGCAGAAGCGGCGCCCGCGCCACCACCGCCTTCGCCACGCTTTCCAAAAACTCCGGAAAACGTAAAACGAACAAAATCAACCTGACTGCTCGCCAGGGTTGCGCGATTCCGAATCGCGGCGTCGCGGATCGTCTCCATCTCCCACTTGCGTTTGCGCGCCTCCTCCCGATCGGCGATCGGCCCGAAAAGATAAGTGAGATTCTCGTGGCGGTAGCGGACGTACCAGCCTTCGTCGCTCGGTCCCAGTCCCGTCACGTTGATGCCGGCATATTTCTGCCGAAACTCATCCGCCGGCAAGTTCCAGAGATCGTCGATCCCGGCGACGGGAAAAATCATCGTCGTGGCTCGTGCGATCGACGCCAGCACGAAGACCAATGTACTCAGACGGGAAGAAAGGGATAGTTTCACAACAACGTGGGACGACAACTCAGAGCCCAGCGGGAATCACGCGGCCTTTCTCAACCCGACCTGGACCGGTGCCAGGCGCGGAGCCCTTGCCCCCCGACCCGGTGCCCTTGTCGTGCTGCTGGGTGTGAGGGGCAACTTGTTGCTGCTGTCCACCCACCACGCCCGGGTTGCCTCCCGCCTGATCGATCCTCATCGCCTTGTCCCCGATCCCAACCGCCTGCGGTTTTCCGCCGGGTGCACCAGCCCCAGCTTGCTGGGCCGACGGAGCGCCACCGAGTTCAGCCACCTGAACTCCCTGCGGTTGCGCACCAGGATCACCCGCGCCGGCTCCCCCACCTTGCGGCCCCCCGGTCTGCGCTCCCCCCGCTTGCTGCGCGCCTCCCTGCTGAGGTTGGGCGCCTTCCTGCTGCGGGGCTTGCGGTCCGCCGCCCCCGCCGCCCGGCGGCTGGCCCGGAGGAGTGCCGCCCTGCCCACCCGCATTGGCCGGATTCTGGTCCTGCGGACCGCCGACCTTGCCATTCTTGGCGTTCTCGTCTCCGGGCAGTTCGAAATCACCAATCATCCCGTGCTCGGATTTTTTTTCTACGGGCTGGGTCGCACCATCGAGCAAAGCCGGGTCAGGGAGCGGTCCCTTGGCGGTGCCGCCGCGCGTCGCGGCCGAACGCTGCGCCGTCGAACCGGCGGGGGCCTTGCCCGCTGCCGGACGCGGTGTCTCGGCATTCCAGCCCACGTTTGCGACCAGCGCCAGAACGAAAACCGTGCCAAGATTTCTGCCAACCAGGGATGAATTCATGAGTGGTTGGCCTAATTGCGGGCCGAAGATACTTTGCACGTAACGGTCACGACCGGGGGCGGCGTGCCATTCCGCACTTGCAGCAGCATATTGACGTCGCGGTAGCCCTTGCGTCGGCCGATCACCTCGTAATCGCCCGGCAAAATTTTGATCGTGAGGGAATCGGTGATTTTCTGCGGCGCGCGGAAGTTCGTGATCTGCACCCAGGTATCTCCGTCGGACCTGAACGTGACGTCGACCGGCTTGTTCTGCGCCATCAGCATGACGTGCAGCTGCTGCACCCGGTCACTGTTCACGAGGTACGACGGCTTGACCGCCATGGCCTCGTTGAATCTCCGGATGGCACCCTGAAACTCGGCCTTGTTCGCCAGCTGCTCCGCCGCCTCGATGTACTTGTCATGCTGCAGCAGCGCGCGAATGACCGTGCCGGCCCGGGTGTAACCCTCCTTGGCCTCCACGTGATCGGGATCGAGTTGCAAGGTCTCGTTGTAGGCCTCGCGCGCCTCGCTCCACTGGTAGGCCTTTTCGTACTCGAATCCCCGCGCCAGGGCTTTCTGCACGGCTTCCTTGTGGGCGCTTTCCCGCGCCGACTTCAGTTGCGCCTGCACGTCCGTCTTCTGCGGATACACCTTCAGGGCATTTTGCAGCTCCGCGATCGCCTTGTTCCAGTCCCGGGTCTTCAGGGCCTCGTCGGCCGCCGCCTTCGCCCCGGCAAATTTTGTCTCCTTCTCCAGCCGGGACGCCCGCGACTGCCCTTCCTGTGCCGCAGCCGAGAAACCATCCAGGGCGAAGGCTTTCTTGTACGACTCCGCCGCCTCGGCATAGCGGGCTTCCTTCTCGAATTTCTCTCCTTGCTGGATCAGGGCATACACCCGATCGATGTTTTCCGCGCGCTTCAATCCCTTGGTCGCGACGTCGTTGCCCGGCGATTTTTCCATCGCCGCCTGGAAGGCCTTTCTCGCCTCTTCCTTTTCGCCTTTCGAGAGGGCTTTCTGGCCAACCAGCAGATTCTCCCTCACATGAGCCGCCAGCGCCTGCTCGGCTCTGGCCAACTCGATCTCACCCCGATCGAACACCTTTTTCGCTCCAGTGAAGTTTCCGTCGTTCAACAGCTGGCGTCCCGCGCCCGCCGCTTCAAACGCCGCCTCCAACGCCCCGGGCGCCAGCGAACGCGCGATCTCCAGGTCCTTGATCCGCAACAGAATCTTATCATAGCCCTGCTTGGCCTCGCCCTTGCTTTTCACGTTCTTGGTGAAGGCGTCCATGTCCTGGTTGAGCGCCTCGAAGATGGCGAACGCCCGCGCAAATTCGTGCTTTTTCAGGACGAGCTCCCCTTCGTGGAAGCTTTTTTCCATGATGATCATCTGCTCCATCTGCATCGGATGATCGGTCGGCATCCGGCGGAGATCGCGCAACGATTTCGACGCCATTTCCTGCGCCTGGGAAGCCTTGGCCTCATTGATGAAAGCGGAGTTCGCGTCCGCGACCGTCTGCCCCGGGGTCACCACGGCTGTGCGCGGCTGAAAAACATCCGGGCCAAGGACCATTTTGACGCCACGAATCACGATGCCCGCAGTGCAGAGGAGCGCAAAAAATCCGCCCACGCTCCAGCCGAGAATCCGCTTCACGGTCCAGCGACGGCTCACCTGCTCACGGCCGGCGTCCGGGTTCCAATGAATTATCCGGCGCTTTTTCGCTGCGTTGGAATCGATTTCGTCGGGCATGGTGATGGGAGAACAGACGTTTAAGACACGTAGCGGTTAGACGAAAGAATGGGCAGGTCGTTCAGTATGGAGCAGTATCCAATACGTGCGATCATGCGAGGACCATGCCAAATTGCAAAGTGCTTTCCGGTAATCCCGGACTTTTTTGGTAACGAATTGGAAGCAATCTCGTCGGATCACTTGCCAATTACCGGCGGCAAATTCACCCTTTCCTCCACGGCGCACCCGCCCCTCTCTTCTTGCCATGAAAGTGCCCACCCGATCCGTCCTCCTCACTTTGGTTACTCTGCTGCTCGCTGGCTGCTATGAAGTTCCGGTCACCGGCCGGCGCGCCATGAACCTCGTGGACGACAAGGAGGTCACCAAAATGAGCATCGGCATGTTCGATGATATGAAACGCCGCTACAAGATCTCCCGCGACCGCGATCGGATCGAGCAACTCCAAAGGGTGGGCAACCGCCTCTCCAAGGTGGTGTTCTGGGACATGCCGGATGCCGACTGGGAGTTTGTGGTTTTTGATGTTCCCCAAATCAATGCGTTCGCCATGGCCGGCGGCAAAGTCGGCGTTTTCTCCGGCCTCTTTAAGATTGCCAGGAACGACGACCAGCTCGCTTTGGTCATCGCACATGAAATCGCCCACGTCACCGCGAAGCACGTGCACGAAAAACTTTCGCGAGAGCTGGCCGTCTCCACGGTTGGCACGGTGGGCTCGCTCGGTGGGATGGCCGGAGGGGTGTCGGGGCTGACGGTGAGCGCCCTCAGCCAGGTCTACGGTCTCACGACCGGCATCTCCGGTTTTGCGTTCGATCGGGCGAAAGAGAAGGAGGCCGACTACGTCGGGCTGATGTACATGGCCCGGGCCGGCTACGACCCCCAGGAAGCCATCCGGGTGATCGAGGCGCTGGAACTCGAATCCGCCAACGACCCGGTGCAGCCAGCGATTCTCTCCACGCACCCCTCCCACCCGGAGCGCATCCTCCAATTGATGGACTCGATGCCCAAGGCAATGGCCGAACGCGAAAAGAGCGCCATCCGCACCGGGCCGACGCTCATCAAATAAATCCTCCGAAGGTAACGCGCGACCGCCCGCTTTCCCTCCCGACTGGCAATTTGATCGCGCCGTCAGTCGTCCCGCCGGCCCGACAGCATCATCAGAATGTGCAGCAAGCTGCCGAGCGCCGCCACGAACGCCGCGACATAGGTGAGCGCCGCGGCATCAAGGGTTTCATTGACCCCGGGCATTTCGTCTTGATCGAGAATACCGAGCTGCACCAATTGCGCCTTGGCGCGCCGGGTGGCGTCGAATTCAACCGGCAACGTGACAAACTGGAACACGCAGATCATGCCCAGCGCGATGGCGCCAAAGGTGAGCAACGTCCCACCCAACGAAGTACTGATGAGCAAGATGCCGGCGATCAGGACGAGGTTGGAAACGCTCGCCGCAATCTGGGTCGCCGGAGCGAGCGTCTGGCGGATGCCCATCATCGCATAGCCGACCTTGTGCTGAATCGCGTGGCCGGCCTCGTGCGCGGCCACCCCCAGCGCCGCGAGGCTGGTGCCGTGGTAGTTGTCAGAGGAAAGCGCGAGCCGCTTGTGCGTCGGATCATAATGGTCGCTCAGTTCGCCGGGGACCTCGACGATCTCAACGTCCGTGATTCCGGCGGACTGCATGACCGCCAGCGCCGCCTCGGCCCCGCGAATCCGGCCACGCGATTCAATCTGCACGTTTTTCCCGTAGGCGCTGCGAATCTTCATCTGCGCATACAGACCAAAGAGCATGGGAATGATGATGAGGACAATCCAGATAAGCATGGTGGGAAGATTTAGAGAAGATTAACGGTTTCGCTTTTGAGCCGACCCGCAAGCCGGCACCCATGGACGTTACTCAAATCCGGTGAGACGCCAGCGAAAATTGCGAAAATGGAAAGGACCACCCGCCATTCCAAGCCTACCCGGGTGCGCCAGGATTTCTCCGCTTCCCGCTCTTGCGCGACAATTTCAGTTCTGGGCCAGCCCCGCCCGCTCGAGTAGCGCACCCGGATCCGGATCGCGGCCCATGAACGCACGAAACAGTTCCGCCGGGTCGGCCGAGTTTCCTTTGCTCAAGATTTTTTCGACGAACTCCGCACCGACTTCCGCGTTGAATATCCCTTCGCGTTTGAACCGGGTGAAAGCATCCGCTTCGAGCACTTCGGCCCATTTGTAGGAATAGTAACCCGCCGCGTAGCCGACCGGATCGGCAAAGATATGCGTGAACCGCTTCACGATCGTCGGCGCCGGCGGCTGCGTCCGCAGCAGGCATTCCGCAATCGCCGCGTGCGCCAGTGGTTCGATGTCCTCCGCGCCGGCAAACTCGGTGGTGCGCATGTGCAGCAACAAATCCAGCCGGGCAAAGGCCACCTGGCGCATCGTGACACAGGCCGCGCGAAAATTTTTCGCCGCCGTCATTTTTTGAAAAATCTCCTCGGGAATGGTCGCGCCTGTCTCGTGGTGCCGGCCGAAGAGGTCGAGGCCCGCCCGTTCCCACGTCCAGTTCTCCATGATTTGCGAGGGCAGTTCCACAAAGTCCCACGCGACATTCACGCCGTTGAGCGACTTAATCTCGACCTCGCCCAGCAGGTGATGCAGCAGATGGCCGAACTCGTGGAAAATCGTCTCCACCTCCCGGTGAGTGAGCAAGGCCGGCCGATCCCCGGCCGGCGGCGTGAGATTCCCGCAGATCAGGCCGAGGTGCGGCGCCCGCGAACCATCGGGCCGCGGTCCGCCGGTGATCAGGTAATTCATCCACGCGCCGCCGCGTTTCGACTCGCGCGGATGCCAGTCCGCATAGAACGAACCCACGTGGCACCCGCGCTGGTCCTGCACTTCGTAGAACTTCACCTCCGGGTGCCATGCCTCCGCGGCACCGCCGGCCGGTGGCTGAATGCGGAGGCCGAACACGCGCCCGGCGAGTTCGAACAATCCCGCGATCACCCGATCCATCGGGAAATACGGCCGCAACCCCTCCTCGTCGAACTGGTACCGCGCCTGCCGTAATTTTTCCGACCAAAACAGCAAGTCCCACGGCGCGAGCGGCGCCACTGCTTCCCCACTCTGCGTCGCCTTGAATTCCTCCAACTCACGGCCTTCGCGCGCGAACGCCGCCGCACACCGTCGCTGAAAGCCCTCCATGAATTCGAGCGCCTGCGCCCCGCTCTTCGCCATACGGCGGTGCAGCACGCTGTCCGCAAAATGCGGCTGCCCCAACAGCGCGGCCTTTTGGGCTCGCAGGGCGAGAATCCGACGGATCAGCGGGGTGTTGTCGAACGGCGCCTGCGCCCCCACAGCGGCGCTCGCCGTCCACATTTCCCTCCGCAGCTCGCGGTCCTCGACATGGGTCAGGAACGGCTCGAGCGATGGGTATTGCAGGGTGAAACGCCAACCGGCCACTCCCTTCGCCTCCGCGCCTCGTTGCGCCGCCGCTTTCGCATGAGCGGGCAGACCGGCGAGCCGTTGCTCCTCTTCCGGCCCGACGACCAACTGCCAGGCATTCGTCGCATCGAGCACGTTTTCGGAATACTTTTGGGTCTGTTGCGCGAGTTCACCTTGGAGCAACTCCAGTCGCGTCCGCTGCTCGACCGGCAGGTCGGCGCCTGCCTGGCGGAAATCTTTGATCGTCTCCTCGAGAAAACGGCGACGAACTCCGGCCAGCGAAGCGGCGGCGGAAGAAACGGCAAAAGCTCCCAGTCGCTCCCACAGTGCGGCATTCAGCGGAATCCGGGAATGAAAAGTGGTGACGCGCGGCAGCATCGCATTGTGCGCTTCTCGCAGTGACGGCGTATCCGCGACGGACTGCAGATGCGTGACTTTGCTCCAGGCCGAGTTGAGTTCCTCCGTCGCGGCCTCCAACGCCAGAAAAGTGTTCTCAAACGTGAGCTCCCGCATGTCACGCACCGCGATCGCATCAATCGCCTCCTGGGCACGAGCCAGGGCGGCCTCGATGGCGGGCACGACGTGCCCGGAAGTCAGCGCCGTCCAGCGGATCTGAAAGTCGGAAACAAGAAACGGATTTTCGCGCATTCCCCTCGGAAGAACCGGCCGCCGGGGCGGGATGTCAAACCGCAATCCCGGCAACTACCAGGCAAAGGAAGCCGTCACCGAAACCTGCCGGGGCGAAGCCGGGACCGCCGGGACCTCCTGGTAGGCGCTGTTCCAGAGGTTGTCAGCCTGGACGGAAAACTCCAGCCCCCGCACCGCCGCCGGCCGAAATGACAGGCCAACCGCCGAAAGCAGCGCGTCGTCCCCACCCACGATCCGCAGGAGGTTGTCCGCCTGCATCCGCGCGGCGTTGTCGATGCGCAGTTCGAAGCCGTGCCCGAGGCGAACCAGGAACGCCGCCGTCAACCGGTGGCGCGCGTAATTGAGTGCGTAGAAGCTGGCGTCAACCACCGCGCCGCGATAATCGGCGGCTTTGTGCAGGGTCGTGTAGCCCACCACCACCTCGCAGGCGGACCAGGTCCGGCGCGCCACGCATTCGAAGCCCGCGACGTTGAGATCAACCGGATTCGCGGTGCGTGCGACAACTCCCCGGCGAAACGTCCAGTCGACCAGGGCCACATCGCGCCGGTAAAATACCGCCGCCTCCGTGGTCCAGCCACTCCACGCCCCCGCGACCCCGGCTTCCAGATTGTGACTCGCCGCCCGGCCGAGGTTGGGGTTCCCGCGGAAGAGACCCGCCGTCGCATTCGAATTGAGCGCGGTGTAGGTGGGAACCTGTGACGTTTCCGTGTAGCTCGCGTAAATGCGCCGCAGCCCCGGCGAGGTCAACTCGCGGGCGATTTCCAGCACCGGTGAAAATTTTCCGCCGTCCCGGTTGGTGTCATCGTGGGTGAGGCCCGCTCGGACCAGGGCGCGGCCGCCGGCCGCGGGGGTCCATTCCTTTGCGCCACGGAGCGCGAGCTTTGTCAGCGTGCGCGTCCGATACCGGCCGGCCGTGAGGGAGGTCGAATTGATCTGGTCGGCCAGCACTTCCCCCCGGAAATCCAACCCGAGCCCGCCCATCGTGCGATGCCCGTTGACCGAACCGCCGCGCAACCAGGTCGTGTGCTGAAACGGATGCACGGGACCGACCGCCGCGAACCGGTTGAACGCGTAGTCGTCCTTGTTGCGCCGGTGAAAAACCGCGGCCTCGAGCCGGTCGCCGGCCCCGAGGTCGACGCGATGATTCACCACGAAGAGAGCCGTTTCGATCTTCTCCGTTTCGTTCGAATTGAACGGCGTGTAGAGGTTGGGCCAGCCGAATTGTTTGTCCTGATATCCCGCGAAAAAATCCGTCTGCGTGGTTTTGGCGGAAAGCTGGAGCCGCAGATTCGCGCGCTTGAATTCGTGCTCACCAAACGCCACGGCTCCGTCGGACGCGGACTGCGCCAGTGCGACATCAACGCCCACCCCCCGAGGGGCGGCCGCCGGGCCACCGCTGAAGCCCTGATAAATTTCGGCCCGTCTCAGGTTATTTTCCCCGACAGAGACCGCCGCCGCCCCGGCGGTGCGCACCGGCCGCCATTCGTAAGCCAGGGCTCCGACGGTGGCGTTGGCCGCGCCCAGCGCGAGATCCGCGCCGGTCACGACTTTGGGCGCACCCAGGAAAACGGGCGCCACCGGCAGCTCGGCGAGATAATGGCCGGTCTGCGGGTCGAGGATCGTGACCGCTCCCAGTTGGAATCCCGTGTTCTCAAAAATACCTCCCCGAATTGTGATATCGGCCTGCCCTTCCGCCAGATTGCGCCCCTGAATATCAACCCGCGGCTCGAAACGCAGTGCCGAAACGGTCATGGCAAACGCACCGGCGGGAGACTGGTTGGCCACCCGCGGCGAATAGACCGTGAGTTCCGGAAGCGTCACCGTACCTTGCGCCCCGACCGTGAGCGGCCATCCGGTGCCGAGCACGACGCAGAGGAATCTCATCCAGCGAGGGCCGGGCCGGATCGGTCTCGGACGGCTGTAATTGTACAGCTGATCGTGGAACATTGATTAACAAGATGCTCGGGGCAAAAAGAAACCCGGCTGAAGCAGCCGGGAATCGCCGGGTGAAAAACCCGCTGGCCGGAGCGTTTACTCCGCGCCGTCGCTGCCAATCGCTTCGACGGGACAGCCCTCGAGGGCCTCCATGCACTGGGCGATTTCTTCGTCGGTGCCCGGCTGTTTGGTCACGTAAGAATACCCTCCTTCATCATGCCTCGTAAAAAACGAAGGCGCGGTCTCCCGGCAGAGATCGCAGTCGATGCATTGCTGGTCGACGTAGAATTTTCCCGTGATGTTCGTGGGCCACTTGTCGGACTTGTTAGCCATATGACCGAGCGACAAAGATAATATGTGCCGGTGCTGTCAAGCGGGCACCGTGAGGAAAATCTCACAACCTTCCCCCGAATAATTCCGCTGGCCAACGCATGGTGGCGGCTTGTGTTTGGAGGCCTTCCCCCTAGGATGCTCTCAATGCTTTCGGACCGGCCTTACATGCGTGGCGACTACCAACGGGAGACAACTTCGGTTGTTACCTGGTTGATCTGTGCCATCGCCGGGGCATTCGTCCTGCAGATCGCGGCCGGAACGGGTTGGTTGGGTGGAACGTCAAATTTGGTGCGAGAACTTGCCTTTTCCGTGGAAGGCCTTTCCCAAGGAAGGCTCTGGTCGCCGTTTACCCACTGGCTGGTACATAGCACGGGCAATCTTTTCCACGTCGGGCTCGTGCTGGCCGGTCTGTTCCTCCTGGGCCGGGAATTGGCGTCCCCGCTGGGTGCACGGGGTTTTGTGGCAGTGTTTGGCGGGAGCATCCTGACCGGGGCAATGCTCTGGAGCGCGGTGCACTGGCAAACCGGCGGCAGCCTCTTTGGTGCGACCGCGGGTTTGTATGGATTGGCGGCCGCGTATGCGTTGCTCTATCCCAACCGGGAAATCCGTCTGCTTTTGTTCTTCTTCTTCCCGGTGACCCTCCGCCCGAGGTATTTCGCTGGTGCGTTGCTGCTGGTTGATGCGCTCGCGATGCTGCTCTTCGAAATTTTCGGTCGTGCCTCCCCGTTTGACTACGCGCCGTCCGCCCACCTTGGCGGCATGCTGGCCGGGTGGATTTATTGCCGGTTTCTTCATCAGACTGACTGGCGGTTCAGCCGCCCCGCGCAGCCCGTCGTCGCCGCCCGCCGCTCGCGGCCGGTCGCCCAGCCACCCGAGGAGGAATTGGCCGGGCCTCCCGCCGCAAAATCCGGCTCGCGCGGCGACATTCGCGTCGAGATTGATCGCATTCTCGACAAGATCAATCGTGACGGGTTGGCCGCGCTGACTCCGGCGGAACGCCGCGTGCTGGACGATGCCAAAGATCTGCTCAGCCGGCGATAACGACGCCCGAATAACATCGATCAGCGACGGCCCGCCCGCCATCAGGGCCCGTCAAAAACCTTTCAGCCAATTCCCATCCACGAAACCCATGACTCGCGTTTTCGAATTTCCCCGTCGCTTCGCCCTCCTGCTCTGGTTGCTGCTCGCCCCGTCGGCTGGCCTGAGCGCAACCGATCAAAAGCGATTTTCCACCTCGACCACGCTGGCCGCCGAAGCGAGCACGCTGACCAAACTCCTGGATGAACTCCACTACAACCATGATGCCGTGCGCAGCGCCGACTACGCCAACGTCATTCCCGACTTCATGGGCGAGCTCGACGGCCAGCGGTTGTTTTTTCTCGGGCCCGACCGGACCAGGTTCATGGAAGAGCACAGCAAGAACGTCTATTACAACACCGCGTTTCTTGGGAACATCAACGCCGCCTACGAAATCTTTTATGTCTATCAAGCGCGGGTGGAGTCCCGCATCGCATGGATCTTCGGGCAGTTGAAGAAGGACTGGGATCTTTCCGTCAGCGAATCCTACCGGCTCGATCGCCAAAAATCGGAATGGCCCGCGAGCGCGGCGGCGGCCGATGAACTGTGGTTGCGTCGCCTGAAATTCGAGTTGGTGCAGGAAGTCCTCAACAAAAAGTCCCTCGACGAGGCCCGGGCGCTCGTCCGCAAACGCTACGAGCGAATGCTCAAAAATCTGGGTGAGATCGAAGGCAACGATCTGGCCGAAATCTACCTCTCCACCATCGCGCGCCTGTACGATCCGCATTCGACGTATTTTTCCGCGACGACGTTTGAAGATTTCGGCATTCAAATGAAGCTCCAACTCGTCGGCATTGGGGCGCTGCTGGGTGTCGAGGACGACTATTGCATCGTCAAGGAAATCGTTCCCGGCGGGCCCGCGGATATCGGGCGGGAGTTAAAGCCCAACGACAAGATTATCTCGGTCGCCGAAAAAGGTGCCGAACCGGTGGAAATCATCGGCATGAAGTTGCGGAAAATCGTCGACAAGATCCGCGGCAAGAAAGGCACGCCGGTCAGCCTTCTGATCCAACCGGCGGATGCGTCTGACTCCTCGGTGCGCCGGGAAATCATCATCGTGCGCGACACCGTCAAACTTAACTCCGCCCGCGCCCGGGCCGCCACGTTCGACCTGCTGGAACCTGACGGGAAGACTCAGCCCATCGGAGTGATTACCCTGCCGGCGTTTTATGGCCCGGCCGACGACGGCGATACGGACACGGAGAAAACCACGGCTTCCCGGGATGTCGCCCGGCTGATCGAGCAGTTGAAGCAGCAGGGCGTCGTCGGATTGGTGCTCGACTTGCGACGCAATGGCGGCGGTTACCTCAGCGAGGCCATCGAACTCGCGGGGCTCTTCATCAGTCGCGGCCCGATTGTGCAGGTGAAGAACTATAACGGCGAGATTCACGTCGACAGCGACCGCGATCCCAAAATCGCCTACGCCGGCCCGCTGGCGGTTTTGGTGGATCGCTTCAGCGCCTCGGCCTCCGAAATCGTCGCCGGGGCGCTGCAGAACTACGGTCGCGCCGTCGTCGTCGGCGTCAGCTCCACGCACGGCAAGGGTTCGGTGCAGCAGGTCGTCGAGATGAAACAACTTTCCCGGGCCCTCGCGCTTTCCCCTCAGAAAACCGGGGCGGCGAAGTTCACCATTCAGAAGTATTACCTGCCGAGCGGGGCTTCCACCCAGCTCAAGGGAGTCGTGCCCGATCTCATTCTGCCCTCCATCGAGGACTATCTGCCCATCGGTGAGGGCGACCTGCCCCGGGCACTGGTTTGGGACCAAATCCCCACCAGTTTTTTCGAGGGCGGGCCCTTGGATCCCAAGGTTCTGACGCCACTGCGCCAGGCCAGTCTCGACCGGCAGTCAAAGCTCGATGAATTCACCTACCTGCGCAAAGTGGTGGACCGTTTCAAGACTCGCCAGGAGCAGAAGTTGATCTCGGTGAACCTGGAAGAGCGGCGCAAACAAAAGGCCGAGGAAGATGCCTTTCGCAAGGAGATGAAGCTTGAAAAGGAACGAATCGCGAAAAGCGATTACCCGTTCAAGCCGTACTACCTGGGGCCGCCGCCGGCGCCAAAGATTCGTGCCCCAAAAAAGGAAGACGACGACGATGAGGGGCTCGACGGCTCGGCGGAGGAAAATGAAACCTACGTGAAGGCCGATGTACATCTGCGGGAGACCCTGCGAGTCGTGAGTGATGCGATCGCCCTGGGGCGTAATCGCGAGTCATGGGCCAGCAACCGCGCGCCTCTCACGGCCATCACTTCGAACGTCGGCGCCCCCGCCGCTACAAAACCGCGAGGATAAAACGATCGCGACCGGCGAGGTCGCACCGGCCTCCGGCGTGCGAAAAGCCCGCCTGACGCAGGGCCCCCAACAAATGGGGATGCTGCGTGATTCCCGTCTCGAGCGCCAGCAATCCGCCCGCCCTCAGGTACGCGGGCGCATCCTGGATGATCACCTCAAGATCACCCAGCCCGTTGACCCCGCCGGTCAGCGCTGCCAGCGGCTCATACTCCCGCACCTCCCGGGCGGTCGCGGCGGTTTCCTCCGGCGCAAGATACGGCGGGTTTGCAACGATCACGTCGAAGCGAGTTGCCGGCAAAGCCGAAAACCAGTCGGAGCACACGAAGGTCATTCGCTCCCCCAGATTGCTCGCCGCGGCGTTTTCGCCCGCCAGGGCGAGTGCCTCCGCGCTCCGTTCCACGGCCACCACCTGCGCGGCGGGCAACGCCCTTCCGAGGGCCAGGGCAATGGCGCCGGTTCCTGTACCCAAATCCAGGATATGCTCCGCCGGCTGATTGACCGCGCACCAGGCGAGCACCAACTCCACCAACTGCTCGGTTTCCGGTCGCGGGATGAGGGCGCGGCGATCGGTCTTGAGCTTGAGTCCGCAGAACTCCGTGTCTCCCACCACGTATTGCAGCGGCTCATGGTGGGCGCGGCGGCGCACCAGCGGGCGGATCCGCTCCAGCTCGACCTCGGTCAACGGTCGTTCAAACTCCAGATAGAGCTGCATCCGCTTTCGGCCCAGGGCGTGGCCCACCAGCAACTCCGCGTTGAGGCGCGGCGAGGCGATGCCCCTGCCGGCCAGAAACTCGGTCGTCCGCTTGATGATTTCCAGGACGTTGAGCATCTCAATCGGCGTCGACTGCGGCGGCCCGGGCGGCCGAAAAATCATGACCGGAAATCGCGGCAATCTTCTCCTCGTAGTCCGCCCGCTGCAACGCGACAATGACCGCCTCGATGTTCCCCTCCATGATTTGGGGCAGGCTGTGCAGCGTCAGCCCGATGCGGTGATCCGTCAGACGGTTCTGCGGAAAAATGTAGGTGCGAATGCGCTCGCTGCGATCACCCGACCCGATCTGGCTCCGGCGGGTGGCGGCGTATTTTGCCCGCTCTTCCTCCTCCCGGCGCTTGAGGAGCCGCGATCGCAGCACCGTCATGGCCCGCGCCTTGTTCTTCAACTGCGACCGCTCGTCCGCACAGGAGACAATGAGTCCGGTCGGCTTGTGCAGGATCTGGACCGCGGAATCGGTGGTGTTGACCCCCTGCCCGCCCGGACCGCTCGCCCGACAGACGGTGATCTCGAGATCCTGCGGATCGATCTGGACATCGACTTCCTCGGCCTCGGGCAGCACCGCGACGGTAACCGTCGAAGTGTGGATGCGGCCATTCGCCTCGGTCACCGGCACCCGCTGCACCCGGTGCACGCCGCTCTCAAACTTGAGCTGCTTGTAGACCTCGCTGCCGGTGATCAAGAAAATGACCTCCTTGAACCCACCCCGCTCGGACATGCTGCTGCTCATCGGTTGGATCTTCCAACCCTTGCCGTCCGCGAATTTCGAATAGAGCCGAAACAACTCGGCCGCGAACAAACTCGCCTCGTCGCCCCCGGTGCCCGCGCGAATTTCCATGACGGTGTTGCGCGAGTCAGTCGCCTCCGGCGGAATCATCGCCAGCAGGACCTTCTGCCGCAGGGCCTCGCGCTTCTTTTCCAATTCGGGCAATTCCGCCACGGCCAATTCGCGAAGCTCGGGGTCGGCGTTCACATCCCGCTCATACGCGCGGGCCTCCGTCGATTCCATGGTGACCCGGGCGTGCGCATGATAATCGGCAATCAACAGAGACAGCCGCTGATGCTCCCGCGTTACCTCGGCGGCCCGACGGGGGTTCGCGTAAAACGACGTCGCAGCCATCTGCGCCGCGAGTTCGTCAAGCCGGCGCTGAAAGGGTGTAATTTCGGGAAGTTCATCCATGAAACGGGAAAGGTGGAGGGAGATTTGCGAATTGCGCGGACCGTCGGTTCGGCTTCCAATGCCGGCAGACCCAACGCCGGGCGACTGCACCCGGCAAGGTTCACCAGCAATGCCCACGACACTTTTTACGCAAAACACCATCGCGCTCATCTGGGATTTCGACAAGACGTTAATCCCGGAATACATGCAGTCACCGCTCTTTCGCCGGTACGGCGTCGACGAAGCAACCTTCTGGGAGGAGACCAACCAACTCGCCGGAAACTACCGGAAACGCGGTTACCACCTCTCTCCCGAGATCGCCTATCTGAACCACTTGCTGACTTATGTTCGCTCGGGCCAGCTCGGAGGCCTCAACAACCAGGTTCTCTTCGACTGCGGCGCTGACATCAGCTTTTACGCCGGGCTGCCCGATTTCTTTGGCCACGCAAATTCCTTCTCCAGCGATAAACCGGAATACCGGAAGCACGAGATCACGTTGGAGCACTATGTCGTGAGCACCGGAATCGCGCCGATGATCCGCGGCAGCGCGATTGCAAAGCACCTGGATGGAGTGTGGGCCTGTGAGTTCATCGAGAACCCGCTGCAGCCAGGATTCCTGCGGCAGAAAGAACTGTCCATCGACGCCACGGCGGAAATCGCCCAGATCGGCATGGTCATCGACAACACCACCAAGACCCGCGCGATCTTCGAAATCAACAAGGGCACGAACAAGAATCCCGCGATCGATGTGAACTCCAAGATGGCCGCGGAGGATCGACGGATTCCCGTGCCGAACATGATCTACATCGCGGACGGGCCGAGTGACGTCCCCAGTTTTTCAGTCGTCAAACAAGGCGGTGGCCGGGCGTATGCGGTCTACAACCCCGCCAAGGCGGCGGAATTCGAGCAAAATGATCGCCTCCTGCAGTCGGGAAGAATCCACGGCTACGGGCCTGCGGACTACCGCCCCGGTTCGAATACGTTTCAATGGCTGCGCCTGCACATCCATCAGATCTGCGACCGCATCGTCGCGGATCGTGAAACCGCTGTCGCGAGCAAAGCCTCCAAGCCGCCGCGGCACCTCAACGCCACGCCGGAGGAAGAAGCCGCCAAACGCGCGGCGAAAACGCCGACGCAGGCGTCGTTTCTGGAGTGATCCCGCTATCCCTGATGGTTTGAATTTTTGTTGAGACCTCGCCCGGTCATTCCGGCGGCGGTTTCCGACGGATGCGGCCAGGATAATCGCCGGAGTTCCAAGCACCCGATCCCATCGAATATTTGCATCCAAGCGCGCAATACAAATTTCGGGGCAAAAAAAAGCGCCGGTCGTTTCGACCGGCGCTTGATTGATGATTGGAAGATCCTGATCAGGAGGATCCGCTGACGTTTAGATTCGGGTTGATCGGAGGGGTCACCACGGGAACCCCCACGACAGGTGCAGGAATCGCGACAGCAGGTGCAGGAATCGCGACAGCAGCGGCAGCGTTGATTGCAGCGGCGGCGGCGGGAGCAGCGGTCACGGCAGCCGTAGTAATCGCGACGGTAGCGGTCGCGGGTGCAGCGCTCACGGCAGCCGTAGTAATCGCGACGGTAGCGGTCGCGGGTGCAGCGCTCACGGCTGCAGTTGTAATCGCAGCGGCTGCCGCAGGCGCGGCAGTCACAGCAGCCGTGGTAATTGCGGCAGCGGAAGCAGGCGCGGCGGTTACGGCGGCCGTCGTAATCGCGGCAGCGGATGCCGGAGCAGCACTCACAGCGGCTGTCGTAATTGCAGCAGCGGCGGCGGCCGGAGCGGCGGTCACGGCGGCCGTCGTGACTGCAGCGGCGGAAGCGGCAGGAGCGGCGGTGACAGCGGCGGTGGTTACCGCGGCAGCTTGAGTCGGCGCCGCAGTGACGGCGGCCGTGGTTACCGCGGCAGCTTGGGTCGGAGCAGCCGTGACGGCGGCGGTGGTTACCGCGGCAGCTTGAGTCGGCGCCGCAGTGACGGCGGCGGTCGTAATTGCGGCAGCGGCTGCCGGCGCAGCGGTGACGGCGGCGGTGGTAACCGCAGCAGCTTGGGCCGGTGCCGCAGTGACAGCAGCAGTCGTGATGGCAGCGGCGGCAGCGGGTCTAGCGCTGACAGCGGCGGTCGTAATAGCCGCAGCGGCAGCAGGGGCGGCGGTCACAGCAGCCGTCGTGATGGCGGCAGCGGCTGCGGCAGGAGCGGCGTTTACAGCGGCGGTCGTGACTGCGGCGGCGGATGCCGGAGCAGCGGTCACCGCAGCAGTCGTAATCGCAGCGGCGCTAGCCGGAGCGGCGGCCACACCGGCGGTTGTGATCGCAACAGCCATGCCAGGATTCTGGGCAAGAGCGGCCGCGACAAGTGCTTCAGCATTCTGCGGATTCGCAGCGATGGCAGTAGTGAGTGCCTGGGTCACTTGAGCTTGCGTTTGGGCCAAAGCGATGGAGGAGGTCAATCCTACCAAGGCGACGAGTAGTAATGAGCGGATTTTCATGGATGGAAGGTGAGGATAAACTGGAACTAGAACGAGTGTTGATGCAAATCTTCTACATACGCAAGAGCGAAGGTAAGATTCTGACGACCACTAGCTACGCCTCAGATCTAGCCTCCAAGCAACTGAAAATTGCGGCCAAGTGCAGATTTTTTTGGAGCACATTTTCCTGATCTCCAGAGCGGCGAAGGAACTCCAGTGAAAGTATGTGCGCGTGCGAGTCAGCCGGCGCATTGAATTCAATGCCTTTCCCAGCCGATTGGCAGTCGCGAAGTCAGGATCATCAACCCGACGAGCGACTGGGCTGACGAGGGATGAGTCATCGCCCGGACACACGCAAAGATCGGCGTCGCCATGGTCGAAAGCCTCAAGGTCTTCGTAAAAGTCGCAATTATTGAGAAAAGCACCTCGAGTTGCTGAGTCGACCCCAGACCGCTTTCGCAGGTAAACTCGGTCGGCGACTCGAAACCCGCACCAATCCCCGCGAGGGTGAAAAACGCCGGTTACGGCAGCTTCGCTTGCACGATTTTGCTGACGGCGCCGAAGTCGATCAGCGACGCCTCCGGCAGTCTCTTGAGCACGCCAATCACCTTGCCCATTTCTTTTTTCGACCCGGCTCCGGTTTCCTGAATCGCCGCGGTGATGAGCGCCTCGAGTTGGGCGCCCTCGATGCCCTTCGGCAGGTATTTCTCGAGGATGCGAATCTCCACCTCGTTCGCCGCCACCAGATCGGGGCGGCCACCTCGTTCGAACTCCACCTTCGCATCCGCGAGATTTTTCACCGCCTTGCGCACCGTCCCGATCGTGAGCGGGTCATCGATCTCCTTGTTCAAATCCATTGCGGCCCGCTTGATGGCGGCGTCGGCGGTGCGGAGTGCCGTCGTGGTGAGGGAGTCGCGGGCCCGCATGGCGGTGACGATGTCGGCGCGGAGGGTTTCGTAGATGGTCGGCATGGGAGTCATGGGAAAATCTAGTCGTGCATCGCCGAGCGCAACCGTGTTCTGCTGGCCGCGATGACTCCCTTGCCCTCGCGCAACGTGCTTGGCGGCCCCTTGCGGCCGTGTTCGACCGACCCTCTGACCGGCTTTTTTCGCAACGGCCGTTGCGACACGTGCGCCGAGGATCACGGCTGCCACACCGTCTGTGTTGAGGTGACCGAACAATTTCTCGAGGCCAGCCGCGTGATCGGCAACGATCTGTCCACCCCGGCGCCCGCCTACGGGTTCCCGGGACTCAAACCGGGCGATCGCTGGTGCGTCTGCGCCGGCCGGTGGCTCGAACTGCTCGAAGGCGACGTCGCCGCCCCCATCGTGCTCGCCGCGACCCACGAACGCACCCTCGAGATCGTGCCCCTCGAAGTCCTCCAACAACACGCAACCGCCTAAAGCGGACTTCTCGCACCGCGGCTCACAGCCGCAACCGAAGATATCCTCGTGATCATGCTCGTAATCGCACTTGCACCCGCGCCGTTCGAGATCGAGCGCGAAAACAAGCACGAGAAACCAGGAACATAGAATCGTCACGAAGCCGTGCGAAAAATGCGGGCTCGCACGTGCGGCGTGGCCGGTCACGGCGACCCGTAAAATTGCTCCGAAATTTTCCGGACGACACCGCCGACACTCTTGCGCTAAAGTGTCCCCATGTTTCCACGTGAGTTCATAAGTCGCACGATGCTTCCGCATCCCATCATCCACCCATGCGTCTGACCCATACCGCCATGTTCGCCCGCGTGCTGCAGAGCGACGCGACCTGCAACGGCCGGTTTTTCACGGGCGTGCTCACGACCGGGATCTACTGCCTGCCGGCGTGCAAGGCGCGCAAACCGAAACCGACGAATGTCCGTTTCTTCCCGACCTGCGAAGCCGCCAGGGGGGCCGGCCTGCGACCGTGCAAGAAATGCCACCCGGACGATTTCGCGCGCGGCGCCGATCCCGTGCTCGCGGACATCGAGACGCTCGTCGGCGAAATGCGCGCCAACCCCGCAGCCTTCGCCGACGCCCGCGCGGTGGTGCGACGCTCGGGCTTCGGCACGACGCGGCTGTTCGAGCTGTTTCGCCAGCACTACCACACGACTCCGGCGGATCTGCTCCTGCGCGCGCGCCTCACCGCGGCGAAGCACCGGCTCGCAACCACGGCCGCCGGGCTGCTGGAAATCGCGGCCGACGTTGGCTTCGATTCGCAGTCGGCATTTCACGATCAATTCCGGCGCTTGAACGGCCTCACCCCGGCAAGCTATCGCGAGCTGCGCAGCGGAAACAGGTTCGAGGTCACACTGCCTGAAGGCTATCCGCTCGCCTACCTGCGACGTGCCTTGGGTCGGGACACTCAAAGCGCGACCGAGCGTCTCGCCGGCGATTCCTACGAGAGCGCCGTGCACCTGGGCGGCCGGCCCGCCGTGCTCCGCCTCCATCTTTCGCCGAACCGGGTCGCAGTCGAGGTGGACGGTGATCCCGCGGCGCCGCAAATTGCTACTCCGCCCGGAGTCCACCAATCTTCCGCCCACCTGGTCGAGGCGCATGCACTCGTCCTCGGCCTGCTCGGCCTCGATCAGGACGCCGCCGCCTTTGCCCGCCTCGCCCGCAAACTCGGCCTCGCCCGGCTCGTTGTGGGGCGGCCCGAACTGCGCATCGCGCAAACACCCTCGGTCTTCGACGGGCTGCTTTGGTCGATAATCGGACAACAAATCAACTTTGCCTTCGCGTGCGTGCTCAAGCGCCGGCTCGTGGAACGTACCGGTAGGCTTCTGCCCAACGGCCTCTACACTCCACCCACGCCCGCCGCCGTGGCCGCGCTCGAACCGGCCGATTTGCTGCCGCATCAATTCTCCCGCCAGAAAGCCGACTACGTCATCGCCACCGCGCGCCTCATCGCCGCAGGCACCCTCGACCTCGAAGCGCTCCGCCAGATGTCCGCCACCCGCGCCGAGCGCACGTTGCTCGCGATCCGCGGCCTCGGTCCGTGGTCGGTGAACTATCTGCTGATGCGGTCGCTCGGCTTCCCCGACTGCGTGCCTCTCGGCGACACCGGCGTGACCAGCGGACTTCAGGACCTGCTGAAACTCGATGAGCGACCAGACGTCGACGCGACGCGGCGCCTCATGACCGTTTTCTCTCCCTATCGCAGCCTCGCCACGGCGCACCTCTGGCAATTTAACCGACCCCTTCCCTCATGAGTCACTCGTACGAAACGTTCCGCACTCCGTTCGGTCCCTTCTCCATCGCGGTCGACGACGCCGGCGCCGTCCTCGCCACCGCCTTTGGCGACCTCGCGAAACTCCGCGAACGACTCCAGACTTGTCACCTAAGAGGTGACAAGTCCGCGGGGGCTCGGGCGCGCGAGCAGGTGCTCGCGTACCTCGCGGGCGACCGGCGCGACTTCGACTTGCCGCTCGCGCCGCGCGGCACGGCGTTTCAACAGCGCGTCTGGACGGCGCTGCGCGCGATTCCCTTTGGCGAAACGCGCAGCTACGGCCAGCTCGCGGCCCAACTCGGCAACCCCGCCGCGTCGCGGGCCGTGGGCCGGGCGAACGCGACGAACCCGATCTGCCTGATCGTTCCGTGCCATCGCGTGATTGGCGCCGACGGCTCGCTCACGGGTTTTGCCTTTGGCGAGAAGCTGAAGCAGCGTCTCCTCGAACACGAACGCGCCCTCGCACTCCGCGCCGCTTGAATCGTCAGCGGCGGGCTGTCGCCGCCTGATGGAGCGCCACGACAAAGCGCTTGAGCTTCGCCTCGTCCTTGACGCCGGGCGCCGATTCGACACCGCTGTTCACATCGACGAACCGGGCGCCGCTCTGCCCAAGGGCGTCGGCGATGTTGTCGGCGTTTAACCCGCCGGCGAGAATCCAGATATTCTCCGGATGCGCCGCCTGGTGGCGCGCAAATTTGCCCCAGTCTCCCGTCTGGCCGGACCCGCCGAAGACCCCGGGATGAAACGTATCGAGGAGAATAAATTTAGCCAGGTCCCGGGTCGCGGATGTCACCTCCGCACCGGGCGGGAGCTTCGGCGCCAGCCAGAGGTGCTTCGCCCCGACGAGCTGCGACCACTCGGCGAGCTGTGCCTCGGTTGTCTCCGGTCGGAAATGGATCTGAAAATAATCGAAACCCGCGTCGCGCATCGCCGCAAGGTCCCCGCCCTTCGGCTCGACCGAGACCGCGACTTTTCGCCGGGCCGGCAACCGCGGTGCCATCGCGGAAAACTGGGCGAGCGAAATGCCGCGCGGCGAGGCCGGATGCAGCACGAACCCGAGATAATCCGCCCCGCAACGATCCGCGAACTCCGCGTCGACCAGCGACGTCAGCCCGCAAACCTTGAATCTGATACCGTCAATCATCGGAGGGGATTCAACCATTGATCACCGGGATCGACACGAACAAAAACAGTTCGAATCCGTGGTCAAAACCGGTTCAACGAATGAATGACGTGCTCGACCTGCGCGTCGCTGAGCTCGGGGAAGATCGGCAGGCTCACGCACGTCGCCGCCGCCTCCTCCGCGACCGGAAACGACCCGATCCCCCGGCCGAGATGCGCGTAACATCTCTGCAGGTGCAACGGCACCGGGTAGATCAGGTCAGTGCCGATCTCGTGCCGCGTGAGATGCTCGCGCAGCGCGTCGCGTCGCGGATGGCGGAGCGTGAACTGGTGGAACACCGAATGCCCGTAGTCCGGCTGCGCGGGCAGGCGGACCTCGGCGAGCGTGATTCCAGCCAGATAGCGGGCGGCGATTGCGCGGCGACGTGCGGTCCAGTCGGCCAAATGCGGGAGTTTCACGTTGAGCAGCGCGCCTTGAAATCCGTCCATCCGGAAATTTCCCCCGACGATGTCGTGGTAGTAGCGCCGGTCGGAACCATGTACGCGGATGTGCCGCGCTTTGGTGTGGATCGCCTCATCCTTCGCCACGAAGGCACCACCCTCTCCGCATCCGCCCAGATTCTTGGTGGGATAAAAGCTAAACGTCCCGACATCGCCGCTGAGGCCGACGGGCGTGCCACGGTAACCCGCGCCCACCGCCTGGGCACAGTCCTCGATTACGAAGAGACCGTGCCGCCGCGCGATTACCATGATTTCGTCCATCCGCGCCGGCTGGCCAAAGAGGTGAACCACGATGACACCCTTGGTCCTCGGCGTGATCGCGGCAGCCAGTTTCTCCGGATCGAGATTGAACGTACCCGCCTCGATATCCGCGAAGACGGGCGTGGCTCCGACATAACTGATGCCCCAGGCCGACGAGATGAAGGTAAACGGCGCGGTGATCACCTCGTCCCCGGGCCCGAATCCCGCGATCATGCACGCGATGTGCAGCGGCGATGTGCCGCTGTTCAGCGCGAGCGCCCGCGGATACCCGAGCGTCGCGGCAAAATTATTCTCGAAGTCCTCGACATCCTTTCCGAGACAGAAACGCGTGCCGTCGTAGGTCGCGGTCAGCGCGGCGAGGGCCGGCTCACGCAGGGCACGGTGCTGTTGCGCAAGGTCAATGAATGGGACTTTCATTTGCCCAGCTTCTCCACCAGCGCCTCCACCAGGCTGTCGAGCCCGGGGGTCTTCGCCTCGAAATCGATTGGCATACCTGCCTGCTTCATCGTCGCGCTGGTCTGCGGGCCGATGCTGCCCGCGAGGGGTCGCTGCGACGCCGGCGCCAGTTTCAGGGCCACGGCCTGAGCGATGAACGACTGGACCGCCGAAGAGCTGGCAAAGAGCACCGCATCCGCCCCGCGTGCGCGAAAATCCGCCGCCGCCGGGTGCGTCGTCAGATCCGTTTTCTCCGTCTTGTAAACTTGCAGCTGGTCGACGATCGCCCGGGCATCCTCGAGCTTTTCCACCAGCTCATCCCGGTTGAGATTGCCGGTGATCACGAGGAGCTTCGCGCTGTCGAGGCCGCCGGTGGCAATGAGTTCGTCGGCGAGCGCGGCGGCGGTCGCGACCTTGGGCTGGCATTCGACCTTGAGGTGCTGCGCGCGGATGGCCGCAGCTGTCGTATCGCCAATTGCCGCACAACGCAGCAGACCGAGCGAACGGATGTCATCGAAGATCCGATGAAACTCCTCGAAGAAAAAAATCACGCCGTTCGCACTCGTAAAAACGATCCAATCGTAGCCGCCGAGTTCGGTCAGCACGTCCGCCAGCGTGTGCTTGTCGATCTCCTTTGAAATCGTGATGAGCGGCAGTTCCATGACCTCGGCACCGAGCGCCCCCAGTTTGGCGGACAACTCCGAGGTCTGTTCCCGCGCGCGGGTGACGGCGATGCGGCGACCGGCGAGGGACAGCTTGCTCATGGCAGCAACCCCCATTGCCGGAGGAGGCGGGCGGCGGTTTCACCCGGATCCTGAAAATCCGCCGCGCTCAGCATGGTGCTGCGCACGCCGCAAGCCTCGTGAAACAAGTAAAGCGTCTCACCAGCGACATGCGCGCCAAACGCCGTGTGGCACCCGCCGCCGAGCGCCGTCTGCAGCGCCCGCTCGACCGCGACGGCGCGCAGCGTCGGCCCATCGAAAACCGCCGTGAACTTCGCCGCCTCGTCCACGCGACACTGCACGGCAATCGCCCCCTGCCCGACTGCCGGCACCATTTGCTCAAAGTCGAGCGGAGCAAACTCCACGCCCGGCCACGTCTCGATTCCGAGGCGCTTGAGGCCGGCCGCGGCGAGAATCGTGCCGTCGGCCAGCTGCTGTTCACCGATCTTGCGCAGTCGCGTGTCCACGTTGCCGCGGATTTCGTTGAATTCCACGTCGGGAAACATCCGCTTGATCTGCAACCGCCGGCGCGGGCTGCCGGTGGCGATGAGCCGCGGCATTTCCACCCCGGTCCGCAGGACGAGAACATCGCGCGGGTCGGCTCGCGGCAGGTAGCCACCGATGGCGAGTCCCGTCGGCATGTCCCCCGGGAGATCCTTGGTGCTATGGACGGCGACGTCGGCCTCGCGCCGCTGCAGCGCGGCCTCGAGTTCACTCGTGAACAGCCCCTTGCCGCCGCGTTTTTCGAGCGACCACTCGGTCTGCTGGTCACCCGTGGTGACGATCCGGAGCATTTCGGTCTCGACGCCGAGCTGGTTGCGCAGGTGCGCGGCCACCATCTCGGTCTGGGTGAGAGCGAGCGGGCTTTTTCGCGTGGCGAGAACGAGCTTCAAATGGAAAGACCGAAGGCCCGAAGGGCTGAAAGGCTGACCGACGGCCGCCCGCTTCAGCTTTTCAGTTCTTCAACCTTTCAGATTTTTTCAGGAATACGACGCTTGGACGCCCTTGATGTTCTTCTTGGTCATCCACGGCATCATCGAACGGAGATAGGCCCCGGTCTTCTCGATCTTGTGCTGCTCGCCCGCCTTGAGGAGCGCGTGGTACTTCTTGAGACCGCCCTTGTATTCGTTGACCCACTCCTGGGTGAACTTGCCGGTCTGAATCTCTTTCAGAATCTTCTTCATCTCGGCCTTGGTCTGCTTGTTCACGACGCGCGGACCGCGGGTGATGTCGCCGAATTTCGCCGTCTCGGAAATCGAGAAACGCATGCCGGCGATCCCACTCTCATACATGAGGTCGCAGATGAGTTTCAGCTCATGCAGGCACTCGAAATAAGCCATTTCCGGCTGGTAGCCGGCCTCAACCAGCGTCTCGAAACCGGCCTGCACGAGAGCGCTCGCGCCACCGCACAACACGGCCTGCTCGCCGAAAAGATCCGTCTCGGTCTCCTCCTTGAACGAGGTCTTGAGCACCCCGGCGCGGGTCGAGCCGATGCCCTTGGCCCACGCGAGCGCGATCGCTAGCGCCTGCTTCGACTTGTTTTGCGCGACCGCGACGAGCGCCGGCATGCCCTTGCCCTCGGCGTAGAGCCGGCGGACCATGTGGCCGGGACCCTTCGGAGCGACCATGATGCAGTCGATGTCCTTGTGCAGTTTGATCAGGCCGAAATGCACCGAGAGGCCGTGCGAAAAGAGGAGCGTCTTCCCCTTCGCGAGATTCGGCAGGATGTCGCTCAAATAGACGTCCGCCTGTTTCATGTCGGGCAGGCCCACCATGATGACATCGGCCAGGCGCACCGCCTCGGCGGTGTCGACAACCTTGAAGCCATGCTGCTCGGCGACGGCGCGGGATTTTGACCCGGGATAGAGGCCGATGATGACCTGGCAGCCGCTGTCCTTCAGATTGAGCGCATGGGCGTGGCCCTGCGATCCGTAGCCGAGGACGGCGAGCGTTTTATTGGCGAACACGCCGAGATCGGCGTCTTTGTCGGTGTAGACTTTGGCGGGCATGGTAGTGGGTGAAGGTTGAAGTGAGAGTGAAAGTGAGGGTGAGGGTGAAGGTTTTTTCGAGGGGACGGTGCTGGTCGCGGCCCCCCGGAGGATCAACGTTTGAGTGCCAGGCGGCCGGTGCGGGCGAGTTCGAGAATTCCAAACGGCTCCAACAACCCAAGCAGCGCCGCGATCTTCTGGTCGTCGCCGGTCGCCTCGATGATGAGCGAGTCCTGCGTGAGGTTCACAATTTTCGCGCGGAAGATCTCCTTGATCTGCAAAATCTCCGGGCGCGTACGGGCATCGGCGCTCACCTTCACGAGGATGAGCTCGCGCGCGACGGCCTGGTCTTCCTTGAAATCAAGCACCTCGACGACGTTGATGAGCTTCCGCAACTGTTTGATGCATAGATCGAGGGAGGCCTCGTCACCCTTGAGCACGGTGGTGATGCGGGAAAGGGAAGCGTCGTGGGTGGGGGCGACATTGAGCGAATCGATATTAAAGCCGCGGCCGGAGAACATCCCGGAAACGCGCGCCAAAACGCCGAACTTGTTCTCAACGAGGACGGAGATCGTGTGTCGCATGGAGGTTGGTTTGAAATTAGGTGGTGGACGCTGAGGGTGTCCAACTTATGCAGGAGAGGCGACCTTGGGTGTGCCTTGGGTGCAACTTTTTGACCAAGCCACGTTTCGAAGGCGTGTCCTGAGGTCGTTCGTTGTCGTGGGCATGAAACGTGGACGATTCGCGCCAGCCAAGTCGCCGTCAAGCGCATCTTGGGGGCGTTCCGATCTTGGGGGCGTTCGACGGTGGATTGAATTCCAAATCACCACCGACCTGAGCGGGAATGCGCGAGCGTCATTCCCCACCCTCGTACTTTTGCTCCCACAAGGACCTTTGTCGGAAAGTTCGAGTAGACTGGCGCCCTGACTGCGGTAAAGTCGCATGTTGCCCTGGGAGACCAGGGTTTCTTATTCCGCCAGCGACGTCCAGCTCCCTTGGGGCGAAAAGAGTGAGAAAGATGACGGGGTTTTCCTTCGCGTGAGCGGAAGATCCATTGGCCACAAAACAACCTCGCCCTGAGATGTTCTTCGTCCCGGGGGTTCGAATCCCTCCCTCTCCGCCACTTAACCCGCACGAAAGTCGCGAGTTAAGTTTTCGGTGAAGCTAGGTTGCCAGTTGACGTGGCAACCTAAGCATGAATCACACCGATTTTGTCCTCACGCGGTTCGCGAATCGCAACGGCACGATTTCGTGGCGCGTCGCGGGCTGGCTCCACGGCGTCCGCATCCGCAAAAACTTCCCGACCCGCGAGGAAGCCGCCGCCGAGAAAGTGGCATGGGAATTGAAGGCGCTGCAGGCCACCGCGGGAATGCGGATGGCCGTGTCGTCGCTGACCGACCTGCAGTTGCGGGAGGCGGAGGCCGTCCTCGTCCGGCTCATCGGCCAGCCGCGTCCGCTGGCCTTCTACGTGGACTTCGCGCTGGCGAACTACCGCGAACCCGTGACGCAAAAGCTACTGACGGAGGCCGTGGCGGAATTCCTCGTCCTCAAGGACCACGAACGCGAACAGGACCTAATTTCCGAGCCGTATCTGACGCGCGTAAAACGCGACCTGGACCGGCTGAAAAAGCACTTTCCCGGCGCGACGGTCGCCGACCTGACCGCGACCCGGCTGCTCGGGTATTTCGAGGCGCGCAGGGCGGCGCATAAGACGTTCAACAACCGGCGTGGGGTCATCTCGGCCTTCCTCAAGTTCGCGCTGCAACGGGACTGGATTGCGGACAATCCGCTCGTGAAAGTCCCGCCGCGCCGGCTCCGGCGTCGGCGGGGCGGTGCCATCACCTTCGCCGCCTCCCAGACGGCAGACCTCATGGCCCACGTCGAGACGCACTGGCCTGCCGCCGTGCCCTTCTTCGCCCTGTGCCTCTTTGCCGGCATCCGGCCGTGCCTCCGCACCGGTGAAATCCTCCGGCTCAAGCCCGAGCAAGTGAAGGTCGTCGAAGGCGTCATCCGCATTGACGGCGAAGTCTCCAAAGTCCGCGAGCCGCGCAACGTCACGATCCAGCCGAACCTCGCGGCCTGGCTGGAGACGTTTCCGCTGGAGAAATACCCGATCATCCCGGCGAACCTCCAGCACATCCGCGAGAAGGTGGCGCAGAAGTTCCCGCTCGCGCACGATGTCATGCGGCACACGTTCATTTCGATGCACGTCGCGAAATTTCGCTCGCTTGGCGAGGCCGCGCTGCAAGCGGGCAATTCGGAAACGATCATCCGCAGGCACTATCTCGACTTGAAGAGCAAGGAGGAGGCCGAGCAGTTCTTTGGCATCCTGCCCAAGCGCCAAGAGCGGCCCGCCGTTGCTTCCGTCGTGATGATGCCGCCCACGCCTTCGCCCCTGCCGGTGGCAGTATGACGGCCCGTTGACGGTCGCACCTTATGGTATGGAAACGAAACCTGCTTCTCCCGTCCTCACCAGTCAGCTTACCGATGTCGTTGGACTCCGTGCCAGCGGCATCTTTCCCCAAGACAAGGAACCGACGATCCGCACGCTGCGCGAGTGGACCAAGCTCCGCCGCATTCCCTCCCACAAGGTCGGGCATTTCGTCTATTATGACCCAGCTGAGGTGCTGGCGCACATCCGGACCAAGCTCATGGTTCCCGCGCGAGGATAGTCTCCGCGGTCAGTTCGCGGTGGGGTCACGCGGTCCCGGAATGCGATCCAGGGGGCCGGCGCACCGTGCCGCGCGTCGGCGCAAATGATCGACGAACTCGACCAGCGGGCGCAACTCATCGAGGGCGAGGCGATTGCCGGCAGGCTGCCAGTTTCTCCACACGGGTTTCATCTGGTTGCACTTCCTTGCCGCCGCACGCAACTCGCGCATCAGGGTGAGTCCCCCTGGATCTTCTTGTTGGGTTGGGCGTTGCGCCGTGGCCAGGTGTGAACGGATCGACTGGCGCAGACCCCCCGCACTCAGGCTCCTGGCTTCGGCCAGAGCGAGCCAGCGTTCAATCTCACCGGGGGTGGAGAAAATCAGCGCGACCTCGCAGTGATGGCTCCAGCTCAATCCCTCATGGCGACATGATGCGGGAATGCGGGAGCACACCAGCTTGGCATTGCTCAGCGTGCCGGCATCGAGGCCAGCCGCGTGCGCGTAGGCGGTGATTTGGCCGCGACGCAGCCGGCCGGCAGAGGCGAGCAAGTCACCCAGCCACGCGGTCAGCGTGTGGCGTTCGCCGGTGGTCGCGCGGCTGAGGTGCGTGAGGCGCGCGAGGAGTTCCTGCCGTAAGGTGGGCGGGGTTTCCGGAGCGAGCGACAAGCCGAGCCGCGTGGCGTGCGTCACGCCGGGTGGCAAGGCGGCGAAAAGCTGCTGCAGGTCAGTTTTCATCCGCTTGCCGTCCCGGGAGTCCGAGCCGTCGCTGCATAGCCGAGACATGACGGCGGAAACCCTCCGCTGTCATGCCGTGCTTGCGCGCATAGTCGCGCAGGCTCCGGCACTCGAATTCCGCCAGCCCCGTGGCATGGATGAGCACGTCCACCGCCAGGTCACGGTTCTTCGCCCCGGCCAGTTCATACACGAGATCGCGAACTGCGCGCGCTACGTCGCCACCGGCGGACGGCGTGACGCTGAGCGCTCGGCGAAGCTCGTCCAACAGGCCAAGTTCCGTGCAGTCCTTAACCACGTCGGCGACGGCGAAGCGCGCGGCGGGCGCGGCCGTGCCGATGCGGCCGAAGTGGTCAGCGGTGAAGCGGTTCACGGTTTCGGTGGGGTGTCGGCCGTGGGTCGCGTGGCGGGCGCCTCGCGCAAGTGCTGTTCCCACCGCTGGCGGACGAGCGCCAGCGCCGCCTCGCAATCGGCGATCCGGGCGGCGACGAACGCCTCGAACTCTCCCGGTTTGCGCTGGTTGACCCAAGTTGGAGCTTGCGCTAACCAGGCAAACCGGCCGGCGAGGTCGGCCAGCTCATCGTCAAGGTCCGCCATACCCTGATTCATGTCCTCCATCGCCTGGAGCGCGAAGGCGTAGCTGGGGTCCCTTGGCGTCATGCCCCGCGCAGTCAGGTCCTGCTGCGTCCGGACACGGATTTCTTCACGCGTGGGCATCGCGGCACCTCTTCGCGGTCAGTTTCGACTTGGGTCGCGGGGCACCCGCACCGATTTCAGCGGCTGCATCCGGCCGCCGAGCCTTATCGGCCTTGTTTCAGACGTTGCCCGCCGGATTCTGACTTTGACCCGCCGGCGTGCGGCATGGTCGCCGATGCAGTCTAGGTAGTCCTTTGCGATGCCGCCCGGCGTGCGGAGTTTTAGCTGGAACTGAATCAGCGCGACGGCATCGGGCGCGTCAGCGCCGCGCTCCTTGCGCACGAGGCGCGCGGCGGCGGCGAAGACTCGGTAATCGTCCTGCAGGACGGGAATGAGAATCGTGGGCGTTTTCATGGTGTCTGGTATCGTGATTGCTGGTCATGGCGTGGGTTTGGGTTGTCCGCCGGCTGGCCCAGGCCGGCGGGGAAGGGAGCGGATGCCGCGACGGCTCCGCGATTGGTGTAACCGCGAAGATTATCAAACCCGCGCCGTTCCGCCTAGTGGGGCTGGCGGCCATGATCATGCACGATTCTACCCATCGGTTCTCCTCCGGCCGCGGAAGGCGCGGGCCGAGCCGCCGAAGACCCGGCTCATGGCGCGGTGCAGGTGGCTGGGGTTGCTGAACCCGCCCTCGGCGACCGCCTCCTTCATCGACTTGCCTGCGGCCAGCAGCTCACGGATCTGCCGCGCCTTTTCCCCGCGGACCCATTCCACGGGCGACTTGCCCGTCTCCTCGCGGACGATCCGCCGCAACTGGCGGGGGCTGATGCCGATGTTCACGGCGATCTCGCGCACGGGCACCCGCCGTTTCGGATGCCGCCGGAGGTAATCGCGCATTCGCGTGACGGCTTCCGCGCCGAGACCGGCGTGTCTGAATCTCCCGTCCGTCAGCATCGACCGGGCCTGAAAAAGGAGCACGGCCAGATAACCGCCGCCGCAGGCGACCTGCCAGTCCGCCGGACCGTTGGGCGCCAGCACGAACCGCTGCAAATCCAGGAACACGTCGGCGATGACGTGGCACGCCGCCAGGCATTCCGTGAGTTCGGTGACGACGGGCTCCCCGGTCTCGGACGGGAAATACTTCCGCACGAACGCCGGGTGCGAAAAGAGCGTAATCGCGTCGGCCGTCTTGTGCCAGACGAGGGAGAACGACCAGCCCGACGGAATCGTCAGCATCCGGCCGCCGGTGAGATGAATCGCTTGGTGCCGGCCGTCGGGGGACCAGAGGGTCAGGTCCGCGACAGCGGGAGGGAAAAGGACGAACGTGACCCAGCGGTCACAGGTGTGCCGGCCCCACGAGTTCCGTTTGAGGCGCTCGATGTGCGTGTCCACGCCGCAGCCGCCCACCGCGCGGCGCAGGAGTGGCTCGGCTCCCCGAGGCATTCTGACCGTGGCGGCGGCAAATTGGTTTTCATCGGTATCACCGGCGCTTGACGCGGCCATGCCGGAGACCTTCGGTTATTATGCGCTTGGAACGCATGGGCTTGGTGTGGTGCACAACCAAGCCTACCCGATTCTCCGGTTCGAGCAGAAGTGGGCCGGGCGGACATTATTTGACACGAAACGGCGGCGACTCACCGGCGAAGACACAGGGCGGCCCGGGGAGAGGGTCGGCGTGCAGTGCCCACAGGGCGGCGGCCCAGGCGTGGGTGGTCGCGGCGTCGATCGGTGGCAGCAGCAGCGATTCGTCATCCTTGATCCAGCGGGTGAGAGTGTGGTCGGCGATGACCACGGCCTGCGCGCGTTGCGCGGCGAAGTTGGAGAGGATGCGGAACGAATGAATCACCCACCGGGGCGGGATGGGCTGACCGGCGAGCGCATCCGCGATGCTCCGCCGGAGCCAGGTTTCCTCCGCCGGCGGCGGGGTGAACAATTCGATTGGCGCGCTCAAGGATGAGTTCGAAGATCTCATCTGAACGAAAGCACCATGTATAATGAAGCGGTTGTCTCTTGTAGTATCATCTCAGGCGAGCCTCCCCCCGAAGCTCAGGAACGGTCGGAGGACCGGCTTGGCGGTCCT
>SXGU01304118.1_pt1 | contig 57688 bp, 25 predicted proteins | sample 3174531 | NCBI WGS metagenome assembly SXGU01 (sample SAMN11356863, study PRJNA531348) | freshwater metagenome | isolation source: freshwater sample F1-140 | place: China: Fuxian Lake, Yuxi | collected 2017-12-25 | reverse complement strand
GGCTACTACGACGCCTATTACCTGAAGGCATTGAAAGTTCGCCGTCTGATCCGCCAAGACTTCGACGCCGCGTTCGAGCGTTGCGACGTCCTCGCCTCTCCCATCGCCTCGACCCCCGCGTTCCGGCTGGGGGAGTTGGTCAACGATCCGCTGGCGATGTACCTCTCGGACATCTACACGATCAGCGCAAACCTCGCTGGCATCCCCGGCCTGTCACTCCCCTGTGGCCTCAACTCGACCGGCCTCCCCATCGGACTGCAACTCCTCGCCGCGCCGTTCGAGGAAGAAAAACTCCTCCGTGCCGCTCGCATGTTCGAGCGAGCCACCGACTGGCACACGAAGTTGCCGAGAGCTGCGGGGGAATGATCCGCACAAACAGGAACCTTTTCGCGTCTGCTTAGCCGCGTTTCTTCCGGCAATGTTCCGCCCACATCTCCAGCAGCGTCTCTTCGGACGTGTAGCGGAACTGAAAGCCGAGTTCGTTTTGCAGGCGTGCTGGCGAAACGACCCACGGGTATCGAGCGAAATCGTGCCGGCTGGGGGGAAAGTCGAATACCGGCAAACGCAGCCCCCACCAGATCGTGGTGGCCAGCTTCATCATCCAGAACGGGAGCTTCGCGGTTCGGCGATTCGTCAGGGCGGCGAGTCGTGTCAACGGCACGCAATCCTGGGGACCGATGTTGAAGGGGCCTCGGGCGTTTTTTTCGAGAATCATCCACGTCGCCGTAACGCAGTCGTCTTCGTGAACGAAGTGCAACGGCACATCTTGGCCGTCGGGCAAGACGATAAACGGGAGATTGAGCACGAAACGGCTGAGGTAGTTGCTGGCTCCCTTGCCGCCGATGATGACCGGCCGGGTCCACGAGATTGCGACGTCCGTGAGTTCCTCGGCGAGCGATTTGATCGCCAGTTCAATCGCGGTCTTGTCAGCGGCATATTGAAAGTTCTCGCGAGGCTTGAGTCGCCAATCTTCGTGAATGGGGACGGGATTGTCGGGCCACGCTCCGTAGGCCGTCGCGCTGGAGGCGACCAAGAAACGCTGCGGCCGCAACTCGCGCACTGCTTGAAAAACATTGTTCGTGCCACCGATGTTGATGTCACTCATCAGCCGATTGTCGCGGATCGGGTTCAACACGAATGCCAGATGGACGATCGTGTCGGGCCGGAGGTTCGTCAGTGCCGTTCGGGCTTCGGGACTGCGAATGTCGGCTTGGACAAACTCGTGGGGAGCAACCTCAGAGGGCCGGACAACATCGATTCCCAAGAGCTGCGTGGCAGGCGACTCGCGCCGCACATGCTCGATGAGCTTACGGCCGTAGTAGCCGGAACTGCCGGTAATGGCGATGCGTTGCATAGTCTTGATGGCGAAACCAAACGTGGAGGTCGATGCCCTGTCGGCAAAGATCAGTCAGATGATCCACCATAGGCTCCGCAGTTGGTCAACTCAAACGCCATAAGCCTTGAACTATGACTAAACGGGATGACTCAAGAATTGCCGAGTCGACTTGTCGGCGTGCAAGTCTGCCTTTCCAGAAACAATTTTGAGCAGTTCCGAACCGCTCATGCGGAAGGCAGCATTGTGCGGGCAGGAGTAGACGCAACTGACTTCCTGACTGGAACCGACAACCTGACGGCACAAGTCGCATGTGGTTGCCTTCTGCTGAATTACGGCCTTCTGGCAACCGGAATCGGGCGGGTATTCTCGCACCACGTCGAATCCGTGCATGTTGATGTTGCCGTACGGACAGTTCTTGGCACACTGACCGCAGCCAATGCAGTGGTCTTCGATGACGATTTCGAGCGACCCCTTGCGGTGAATGGAATCCACCGGACAGCCAACCAAGCAGTAGGGGTCTTGGCACGAGCGGCAGGAACTCGCGACCAGAAATTTGTCGATCCGCTGTCCCTCGCGGATCAGTCGCACGATGCCGCCATGCGTGTCGCTGCAGGCTCGCGTACATTCATCGCATCGCGTGCAGCTTTCCAGATCCATGACCAGCAACGTCTGAGCGTTGAACAAACCTTGATCCAGGAAGCCACCCAACGGGAGTCCCATCTCACGGTTCACCGGCTTGTTTTGATCCAGGTGACTCTTACAGATTTGGACGAACTTATTCCGCAGCTTTTCGAAGCGGAGAATCAATTCCGAAAAGTGTTCGCCACGTATGCGGACCAGTTCCACATCGTCCAAAGCGGTGCAGGTCGCGGTACGGCGAGCGACCAGGCTTTCGGGAACATGTTGGTCAATCAGGTTGGGGATCTTCGACAACAGCGCGATTTCACCGAAGTGGCGATTGGGGCCGATGTAATCTAGTACCCGCTCCGTACCGTGAAGAGTCTGAGTGATTTTCACGTAGCCAAGCCGGACCATGTAGAAGTGGCCAACGAACTCGTCCCCTTGAACCACCGCTTCGCCTTGCCGGAAAATGTTCTGGCCAGGATCAACTCGCAAGAGTGTGACCTTATCGCGGAGAAACTCGACACAATCGTGGCGTTCTTCTCGGCTCAGATCCTGAAAGAACGAAATCGTCCGTAAGTGATCCTGCAACGCTCGCTCTTTATAAACCGTGTCGAGCAGCTTTCGGGCGGCTGGATTGCGCTGGAGGACGTACAGAACATTGCGCCGAATCTCCAGAACCTCACCGTCATTCATCGCAACCACGGTGGCCGTACGTGGGACATCGCTCATGCAAGTCATCTCACCCAAGATGAGATGTTCGGGAGTTCGCGTGCTGACTTGGGTACCGTAGTCGGTCGAATTGTCGTCGGCTCGTTTGGCTCCGCGTCCAAACAGCCGGCCGAAGAAGCCAACCGGTCCTTCGTCGGCGCTCTTCCGCGGCGTGCCGATATACACGCCGAATTCCCCTGCGTTGAGAATGAAGGCAGTGGCACCGTAATCCCCCTGCCGACAAAGGACGTCACCTTTCTTGGTCTTGCGACGCACGACCGACGCCGAATTCCATTGCAGAAATTTGTAAGACACGCCGGCGAACAACGGCATCTTTTTAAGCTCTTCCGGTGAGACCGCCGTGTATTCCGGTTTCGCAACGAGTTCCGTCCACCAGTCGGAGACCACCGGTCTACGGAATGTGAGCGCGTCGGTGGGGCAGGAAACCATGCACTCACCGCACGACACGCAACTTGATTCCTCCATCGGGTCATCCAGATCGAAGGCGATCTTAGCCGTGTAACCCTTCCCGGCACGGCCGACGACAAAGTTCTTCTTGATCTCGTCGCAAGCTCGAATGCAGCGATTGCAGAGGATGCACGAATTGTGATCCACCGAGATCAGTATCGAAGAGTTATCGCGGCCACGGTCGACCGGAGATCCCGAGGTGAATCGAGTTGGGTTAGCCCCGACCCTTTCGACCAGTGCCTCCAGTTCATTCTGCGTATCCTTATCACGAGCCGGCGCAGTATTTTCTTTGGGACGCAAATGGTCCGAAGCCAACAATTCCGTCAGCACTTTGACGCAGCTCTGAACGCGCTTTCGAGATTTGTCGTCCGTCGAAGCCAGCGTATGCACTTCCATGCCCGGCTCGGCGCGATGCGCACACGACGGCAGCAGCTTTCCGCCCGATCGCCGTTTATCGCCAGTCCCGCGGAAGACCTCCACCACGCAAATGCGGCAGACTCCTGCCGGATTCATGTGCTCTTGATGACACAGAATCGGAATCGGATTCACGTCACCCGGCTTCCTCACGAATAGCTTGGCGGCTGCGTCGTAAATCGTCGTGCTGCGCGGGATCGTCTTGCCTTCCTGGTCAGTGATGACGTTTCCCTGAGAATCGGTCGTCGGTACGGCCTTCTTGACCGTCACGGTTTGGCCGTCGATCGTCAGAGTGACGTCTTTGACGTAGTCTTGTTCCGTGGCTGAAACCACACGAATCAACTGCCCATCCACGTCGCGGGAAAATAGACCTTCGGCTTCCCAAAGTTGGGCTGTTGCGTCCTCATACGCGTTATCGGCCATTGAGATACCTTTCCACGTCAGTGGGGAAATAATCCAAAACTGAAGTCAATGGATTGGGAGCGACCGTGCCCAAGCCGCAGATCGCCGTCAACACCATCGTCTCCTTCAATTCTTTGATCGATTCGTGTTCTGCCTTGAGTGTCTCTGCTGTGTATTTTTTCTGATGCAAGTCGGTGTTGATCTCCACCATTTTTTGAGAACCGATCCGGCAGGGGACGCATTTGCCACAGGACTCGTTACGGTAGAATTTCTGGCAACTCAGAGCTTGCTCAACCATATCGGCGTTCTCGCCGTACACGACCATCCCACCACCGAGCATCAAACGCAATTCGCGGAAGACGTTCGTGTCGAGTTCCAAATCCAAGATATCGAAATGAGTTGCGTCGGCCGGCAACTTCTCTTTGACGAATTTCGACGGCAAATGTTTGACGGGAAGCTTCGCTGGCAAGAAACCACCCGACGGCCCCGAAGGAGCGAATGCCTTGAGGTCCTGCCCGTCTTTCATGCCACCACAGAAGTCGACAATGAGTTGCCGCAGCGTGATTCCGCTGGGAACTTCGTAAGCACCGGGGCGATTGAGGTCGCCGCTAATAGAAAAGAATCGACGCCCGCGCCCTGCGCCGCCTCCCGTTCCTTGGGAGGCATACCACTTGCCTTCCTCGCGAAGCACGACAGCGGGAACCCAGGCCATCGTTTCCACGTTGTTCAGCAACGTCGGCTTGTCCCATAGCCCGTTCGTTTGCAGTTCAGGCGGACGATTGCGCGGTTCGGCACGTTTATCTTGCATCGCTTCAATCAGCGCCGTCTGCTCGCCGCAGATGTAGCCGCCCGGGCTGACAAATACCTCGACCGGAAATGAGATGTCCGAGCCAAGAATGTTCTTGCCACAGAATCCGAGTTTCTCGGCCTCCTTGATCGCCTTCTCCATTGTCTCGATTTGCTCTTCGTACTCGTGACGAATGTAGATGTAGCCGTGTTTCGCCCCGACGACCAAGCCGCCAAGAATGATCCCTTCCAGAACCAACCACGGCGTCCTCAGCAGTAGCTCTCGGTCCTTGAAGGTACCCGGCTCGCTCTCGTCGCCGTTGATCACAACATATTTTTCATCGCCCGCGGCTTCCAGGACTTCCGACCACTTTTTGAAAGTTCGGCCGCCAGCGCCGCCCATGCCGATCAAGCCGGCCGACTCCAAGGCCTTGATGATCCGCAACTTCTCCGCCGTTTTGTCAGGACTATCGATGTATCGCCGAATGGCGGAATACTTTGGCTGGCTCAAGTAGACGTCAATTTCCCAAGTCGGAGACTGATCTGGAAACGATGCGTCCGTGTTTGGTATCGGGGGCGAGCCGGCCATGGTTTGTTGAATGATCGTACAGAGTTCCTCTGCGGATCGTTGCACATAATTTCGTGGATGGTGCCCCTCGATCACTGTTGCGATTGGTGCTCGATCACAACGGCCCAAGCAAGAGACACCTTCGACATGCAATTGCTTCTTATCAAATCCATCTGCGAAGGACCGCAGCCGCTTGAGAATTGCGTCCGACCCGTGCAAATGGCAGGACATATCTCGGCACACCTTCACTTCGAACTTCGGCGGTTCGTCGCGCCGAAAATGCGGAAAGAAGCTGGCCACTTCATGCAATCGATACAGCGGCGTTCCCGTCCGCTTCGACAACGATCGCAACTCGTCGGTCGGCAGAAAGCCATGTCGCCGTTGGATGTCTTGCAATGCTTGAACGATCATTCGCAGCTACCCCTCTAATTTCGCCAGTTGTTGGAGCAGTAGTTTGACCGCGCCCTGAAACGCCTCGCCCGTTGGGTCAAACTCAAGCGGTGATTCCAGTTGTCTGCGGATCTTTTCGAGCGTGGCTTGGCTTTCGCGAAGCGCCGCCTCGCGTTCGCCAGACTTCACGGGATCACCATTTTTCTGGCTTTCCAGATGCTCTTCCCGAAGAGCTTGATGCCACGCCGTGGCTGCCAAATACCACTGAGCGATTTCATCCCAGTCACCTTGGAGAGCTGACAAATTCTTGGCCAAGCGCTCGACGGTTTGCAGAGGATTAGCAGGCGGCACGAGCTTCGGTCGCAGTGCAGCCGTTAACGCCAAGACTTTCTTCGAGTCAGGATGAATCGCCCTCATCGCCCGCTCAAGCTGACGCCATGAGTCCTCGTCATTCGTTGCCGCCGGCTGCTGGGCCAGCAAGGCTTGTCGAGGCATCGGCGAATACCAAGTCCCCCAAACCAATGACCCAATCGGCGATCGGCGATTCTCGGGTTTTTCACGCTGAAACAACTTTTGACGATAGCTCTGCGACCGCAAGTCATGGTGGCAGGCATAGCAACTGACTTCGGAGAACTCCGGCCAAGCGTGATCCTTATCCGTTCCTCCCTCGGCCTTTGCACGCGCCTCAAGCAATTCCAGCGCGGCGTTGGCTGCAACGAATTGACCGGTCAACCACGCCTCCGCGGCGAAATTGGCTTGCCCCTTTTTGACGCCGTTTGGTTGGCGAACACGTTGGCGATCCTTCTCCAAATCCCAATGAGCCGGCAGGCTGTTCAGATAGGCCAAAAACTCAAAGTTAAGACGTGGATGCCCCGCGGCGATCAAATCATGGTTGACCTCGCGTGCTGGCTCGCCGTTATGAGCCGGCGATCCAACATGGCAAACAACGCAGACTTTGGCCCGCGGTTCGAGCTGCTGGGTCACTTTCATCTGGCCGGACTTGCGGCCCGCATGTTTGTCGCCGAGCCAATCTCCTGCGACACCGTGGCAAGAGGCACAACTCACACCATCTTCGGCGAAGCCGTCAGATGAAGGTCGCCCTTCACCGATGGTTGCATGACACGTTGCACAACGCTTCTCCAGAAAGGACTGATACTCTTTGGGGGTTGTTTTGGGATCGACTTTTTCAGGAAAAACCAGCCTGGCCACAATTCTTTGAGATCGGTCTCCAAGCAATACAGCGTAGGCATCAGCATGAGGATCTTTGGACGCCCAAACGGTGTAAGAGCTGTTCCACTCCCGCTGCCTTCCCGTCGCCGTGACCGAGCCACCGTGGCAGGCCGAGGCGGTGCAGGAATTCATTCCCAGCGAAACATGAGCCGCCCCTTGAGCCGCAGTAGGCTCGGCGGCAGGCATCAAGATCGCGGTTAAGAAGACAGCGGTGAATGTCATGGTTTCGCCTCCGAAGCTCCATGACGTTTAGATGCGTTCGTTAGACGGAGCTCATGATCGGCTCTGTGATACCGATGACACTCAACACAATCGGCTCGCGCGCCGCCTCGTTTGCCATCAGCACTCAGTGGACCGTGACATTCAAGGCACTTTTCCCGACCCAAAATCAACACGTCCTGACTATTCATGGACGTAGCCGCTTTTCCGTGGCACTCGTTGCACTGCTCGATCGCAGGTTTCGTGGGATCCACATTGCGGTGCGAGTTGTGATCAAACCGCGCGTGCTGCAACCAGACTTGCGGAATGTTTGCCGGCTTCACCGGCTGCAAGCGCGGCTCACCAGTTGGCGCATCTTGATGGCAGTGCCCACAGACCGTTAGCAAATGTCGCTCGGCACGATTCGCTCGCTCACTCACCCACTCCTTGGCTTCCTTGGAATCCGAAGCAAGCTGAGTCAAACTTGGCACCGGCAGCCGCTCGATTTTTTTCTCCAGCAGTGCCGGATTCTCTTTCACATATTCGCCCAAGTAGCTGCCTTCCACGATCTCGCGAATCGCATTTGGGGACAGGCCGTGCGGGACAACTTTCTTCTCCGAGCCCGGCTCGAAAGTTAAGGCGTGACACGCCCGGCAGTTTCCCTCAAACGTCACCGGAGTCATGTATTGATTGGCGTGATCCTGCTGATGACAGGACGCACAATCCAACTGAACCAAATCCGCATCTGCCTGGCCTGGACGCCGATATCTCTCGCGGTCAGTCTCGCTTAAATCCGCCAGCGAGAGAGAGACTTTGTCTTCTGGCTTATCGCTCTTCAATCCCTTCGTCAGATGGCGGCCATGTGTGAATTTGATTGTTCCCGGATCGCTCTTCAGCGACCGGAATTCCGGGTGAACGAGATCAAAACGAGTCACATCCTTATACGGGTCGGCGTTGGCGACCTTCATGTGCGCCGAAAGATTTTCGTGACACACGGTGCAAGTCCGGTCATCCATCCGCAACAGCGACGCGAGTTTTCCGTTGTGATCGCGATGGCAACTGGCACAACTCGGCACTTCTTCGGCGATCTGTCGAAAATGATGCTCGGGACCAGGGTGGCATTTCTCGCACTTCTCATCCGCCAGATGATCCCAGGGACGCGATTGCGGACTCCATTTATCAAGCAAAGTTGCCGCCCAAGTGTCGTCGCGAATGGGCGCAAAGTCGACGTGACACGCCTCGCATTTGTTTTCCCAAGTCGCATGAACGATCGCCAAGGGACCGTGCGAGTACGGGGCATTGACCTGCTCCCTAGCCATCAGGCTCCAACACAGCCAAACAATCGGAGTAAAGACGATCGCAAACAAGGACAACTTCGTCTTCCAACGGCTGATGTCATCTCGCCTGTGGTGGTAGCCGTAGGAAATCTTGACAGCCCGCTGTTTACCAGTGACGGGAGGCTTCATCTTCGCGTCCATAAGATACTCGCATCGTCGTAAGGTTGGTCTTCCAAGGCCACCGAGCTGTCTTTTGGTTGACCTGAAACAGCCAACTGACACCGGTTACCAATACTTGAGCGCCACATAGGCATGGACGAACATCAACACCAACAGCGCCATCGACAACGGCAGATGGATCCACAACCAACTGTGAAGCCACCAATGGAGCCGGGTTTGCAAATCGAATTGCCGGCGCTGCTCGCAGCATTCCTCGATCGCCTCAAGGATCGAGTGAGCCTCAGGATCGAGCACTGCGCGAAGTTGCCGAAAAAACTCAGCCGATCGAGTGCGGTTACTCAGCGGAGACCGGAATCGCCGGCCTCGTTCGAGGAATGGCTGAATAGTCGCATTAAACTTTTGACGCAACACTTCGCAATTTGGCACAGGAACCTGCGGCACCGGTACCCTCAGCAATTGCCCCGGAATCAGTTCTGCTTGACGAATAGCCCCGACCACCACACGACCGCCTTGACGACGATCGGACGACTTACTCGGCAACGAGCGAGATTCCTTGCTTGGCTGCGAATGCGCCGACGCCTCCAAACTTTCCTTAGGAAGACCGCAGGTGGCGAGCACCAAGTTCCGAGCATCCGCCAATGCCATTTGCATGGTTTGCTCGATCTGCGAGTAGATCGTTTCGAGCGGCGTGTCGATGAGCATCCGGCGCGGCAAAAACTGTTGCATCACCAAGCCAAAAATCCCACTGGCGATGACCATCGCGAACAATAGAGCGAGAATGGTGCTTAGCCATCCGCCCCACATGAATCCGCTGTGCAACAGAATCAGCGGAACAGTCAGTAGACCGAACCAGATGTGGGCCTTCATCCACAAGCGAGCACTGCCCCAGCGCCAAGATCGCAACATTCTTCGAGGCCACAAGAGGCATTCGAAGATGATGATCGCTCCGCCGAGTATCCCCAGAATCAATCCGGGAGGACTGCTGCCACCAGGCAAACGTGTTGCGTGTGCGTGAGCCCAATAAAAGTAACCGAAAACCGCAGCGGCCGTAATGGCCAAGAACATGGCGAACCACTTGCGGTGTACTGCGAAGTGCTTGCGGAGGATAAGCATGGTGCGTGACAAACGTCGTAAGAGGTGATGACTGCCTGAAGCGACGAACACACTACTGCAGAGTCATTCTACAACAACGCCTGAAGAGAACAACCAATCCGCAATCAGTTTTCAACAACCATTCTCCAAGAGAAAGAATCGCGTGAGTGAATGGCACTGTCGAACACTCAGAGCGTGAGCTTCGCGAATCCAGACTCTTGGTGATGACTGTTGGACGAAGCGAAGGCCATTCCCATTTTGCGATCGAAGGCGATTTCGAGACATGCGAGAGCATTGAAGCGAACTGATGTAAGAACATTGAATCGAACTGCGGCCTCGCCCGCTCCTTCACAGTGGGGGCTACCGTTGAATTGAAACAATTCTGCTTGTGAAAAATTCCTGTCCTCCAGAAGAGACGTGGTTGCCCGAAGAATTGGTGAAGGCTGGTCGTCTAAGACACGCTGTTCTGCAGATCAAATGGGTTTTTCAAGAATGTCGATCATGTCTAACTCAGGCAGCGTCCGACACGAGAACTGGCAGAACGCCGGCCACGAGTCGTCGTCCGCCCAGAATGATCTTGCAACTCGCGGATTCCATCTTTGTCGGCATTCCAAACCAGGTGTTTCGCAACACGAGCGTTGCGGTTGTGTCTTGAATTTCCTCAGGACGAGGCCAGGGCGTCATGGAAGATCGCCTGCAGATCATGTTGCGGACGGCGGGGCTGAGCCTCTGCCTGATGGCCGGCAGCGCGCTCGCCGAGGATCCCTGGATTGACGCTTTTCGATGTTCAGAAGCACCGTGGATCACTCTGGAATGGTCCTCACTGGGTGATCGCGACGTGCCGCGAATTCGGCTCGTAAAACAAGAGGTGCAGCCGCTGCAACCGCCGACGGCACCGGCGTTGGAATTGCCCGCACCTTTGCCCTCACCAGCGAGCGAGTTCTCAACCTCTTTATTCGCATCCTCGGAATCGGCGCGGAGTCAATTGTCTCCGGTGCGCAAGGAGCGACTCAGGGCTGGTTCGGATGTCATTAATGGTGGCGAGTCGCGAAGTCGGCAGACGACGGATGCAGGGAGCTTATTGCGAAAGTCTTCGGCCGCGCTGGGAGTGGGCACTCAGCGACGAAATCCCATCGTGTCTGATCCGCGTATTCGCGGGTCGCGAGTGGGGCAGCTTGCCGCTTCGGGATCCCACTGGGTTCCCGCGCGCATCGACCTCGACACGATGCTCAATAAATTAGATTCGCGGATCATCGACGACATCATTGTCGTGAAGGGTCCGTATTCCGCGCTCTACGGTCCCGACCTGCGCTTTATCGACGTCGAACTGCTGGCATCGCCGCGTTTCGAGGATGGCTGGCAATTGGGCGGCAGCACATCGCTCAACTATCAGACGAACGGCGAGCAGTGGTACGGCCGGCAAACCTTCGAAGGGGGCGAGAATGATTGGGGCTTCCGAGTCGGTTACGGGCACAAGACTGGCAACGACTATGACTCTGGCGACGGTACCAACATCCCGTCGAGCTACAAATCGCGCGACGTGGATTTCGCGCTCGGTTACGACTTGTCTCCGGACAGTTCGATTGAGTTTCACTACTTGCGGCTCGACCAAACAGATGTGGAGTTTCCTGGCCAACTCTTCGACATGGATTTTCTTGTCACGGACGGATTCGAAGCGACCTACGAACTGCGCAACCAAGAGCATGTTGACCGTCTAGTGATCGACGCTTGGTACAACAACACGCGATTCAATGGGAACGCGCAATCTCCAGCCAAGCGAAATCAATTCCCAGGTCTGTTCGAGCAGATCGCCGGCTTTCGCGCCGTGACGGATGTGGAGACATCATCGGCCGGTTATCGCGTGTCGGGAGACTGGGATCTCACTCAACAAACGCGATTCACGGCCGGCACGGACTTACGAATCATTCAACAGTCATTGGACGAATTCGCGTCGGGTGCGAAGGGCTTCAGTATCTTTACGAACGTGAACTCGCCGCTCCCAAAATCACAAACCGCCAATCCTGGATTGTTCGCCGAATTGCGACACAACGTTGATGAGCGGCTCGCACTGACGGCGGGCACTCGAGTGGATTACTCCAAGGCCCAAGTCGAAGACAACGCGGCCGAGTTGCAGAACTTGGGAATCGACGGCGCATCCCTGGCGGCGATTCTCGGCACCAGCCAGTTCGATCAAAACTTCGTACCTTGGGCGGCGTTCCTCGCGGGGCAATATCAATTGAACGATGAGTGGCAAATGACCTTCGGCGCTGGGCATTCCGAGCGACCGCCGAGCCTCACCGAACTCTATGTGGCCGAGTCGTATCTATTCCTGCTGCAGAATGGCGAGAACACGGCGACCGGCGATCCGTTGCTGAGACAAGAACGGCTCACTCAACTGGATGTCGGGTTGCGACTGGATCAAGACCGCCTGCGTGGAGGAGCCAATGGCTTCTTTGGCTGGGTGAATGACTACATCACGTTTGAAAACATGCAAGTGATTCGCGATCCAATAACTTCAGATGTGCAGCAAGTGAATCTGAAATACGTCAACACCGACTTGGCCACGCTGGCAGGCTTCGAAGGCTTCCTCGAATTCGATGCGACAAGCTGGGCGACGATGTTTGCCAACATCCACTATGTGGAAGGTGAAGACCGCACGCGGAATGGGGACTTTGCCACTCAAATTCACAGCGGAGCAACAGCCAGTACGCGAGTCGCGGGAACGCGCGGCAGCCTCAGCGGCATCACGGGATCAAGCACGGAGGCGTTGCCGAGCATTCTGCCTCTGGAGAGCCGATTGGGCGTGCGGGTCCGGCCTCCGAGTCCCACGGCACGATGGAGTGCAGAACTTTCGGCGCGAATCGTTGACAATCAAGACCGAGTCGCCAAGAGCTTGCTGGAAACGCCGACGGCGGGATTCACCACTTGGGATTTGCGTGGAACCTGGCAAGCCAGCAACGCGTGTCTCGTCGTGGCGGGCGTTGAGAACTTTACGAACAAGAATTTTCGCGAGCATCTCGACTTCCGCTCGAACCGCGGCTTTCGCGTGTTGCAGCCGGGGGTCAACTTCTACGTTGGCAGCGAGCTGGTGTATTAAGGCGAGCGGCAGGGCGTCAGCCCTCCGAGTCACTCCATCTCACGGCGATTCTTCGCTCGGAGGCCTGACGCCCTGCCGCTCGCCTGTTTCAGTCTTTACCAAGTTCCTTAGCGACCATCTCACGCAACCGCTGCGCGGACCAACTGGCGGGATGCTGTTTCTTCATTTGCTGCGTTGCAGCATCAAATGCCGCAGCCGCATCATCTTTCCGTCCGCGCTGATGTTCCACGAGCGTCAGAACGAACGCGGCGGTTGTGTTGCCGTCGGCGAGTAATTGACGCGATTCTTTTGCAAATCGCTCGGCCGCATCGGTGTCTCCCAACTGAGCCTTCGCCAAACTGAGAAGCGTCAGCAGCCGGACATTGTCAGGCACTCGCGCCCTCAGCCGTTCCGCGATGGTGACGGCGAGCGTCGGATCGCGCACCGTTTCCTCCGCGCAGGTCAGTAGCAGCCACAACTGTCCGATGTGCAGATCAAATTCACCGGGCAGATCACGCCACAAGCTGCTGGCTTGCCGGTAAAGCGGAGCGGCTTCGTCGCGGCGGTCGATCGCAAAGAGCACGTCGGCCCAATGACGACAGAGCGCGGCGAGCGCATCCTTCGAAACAGCATCGGCATCGTTGTCGGCGATCAATGTGCGGAGTTCCTCGTCCGCCTGACGAAAGAGTCGTAACCCTTCCTCCAGTTGGTCAGACTCGGCCGAGATGCGTGCTAGTTGCCCGACGACGACGGCGGCCCGTCGGCGAACACCAGGCGTCAGTCGGTCCTTCGGCAGTTTCTGGAATAGCTCACGCGAGACAAGCAGGGCCTCTTCCGCTTCGACAGATTGATCGAGGTCACGCAGCGCGGCACCATAGGCTGCATGCGCGAGCGCGGCGGTCTCAATGAGATCAGGCTGCGGTTCGTCTCCATCCGCAAGCTCAGCGACTCGGCCAATCGACGAGGCCAGCAGATCACGAGCGAGCGGCGCTTGTCCGAGCGTCAACCGCAGCAGCGCGGTATCGGTGCGAGCCAGGATTCGGAGATGTTCGTAATGCGGCACGCCGGGGATCGCGCGCGCCAGGTCATCGAAGTCGCCGACCGCTTTCTGGTACGTACCGAGCGCCTCGATGTCACGGCCTTGGCGGCGTTGCAAGTTGGCCAACGTCACTCGGCACAAGGCTTGGCCGTCCAACCAAACCGGGTAGTTCTTCTCGACCGACAACAACGCGGCATAGTGCTGCAAGGCACGAGCCAATGAGGCCGCCGCCGCATCGAGCTGGCTGGTTGCCATTTCCAATTGAGCCAAAGTGTGCTCGGCTTTGGCCGCGACACGCCGAGCGTCACGGCTGAGATTCGCTCCGGGCTTTGGATCAAGCGACTTGAGCGAGACACTGATGTGAATGCGTGCTTCATCGAAGTCGCCAAGCTGTTGCTGTACTCGAGCCAATCCCAGATGAGCCTCGACCAGTTCCGTGTGTCGAGACGAAGCCGCGGGCAACGCCGCAGCGCCGCGGTCCAGGAGTTCGAGTGACTTCTCGAAGGCCGACTTAGATTCGTTGCTCCGACCGGTGAGATACAACGTCTCCGCACGCTGCGCCGCGGCAACGCCACGCTCGAACGTGGCGATGCTTTGTTGAGTTTCGATTTCAGCGAGTCGTTTGTCAGCAGATTCAAACTCAGTGATTGCGCGATCGAATTGGCCCAGCATCAGCCGCACGTTACCCAGCCGAATCTGTGCTCTCGCCGCTTCGAGTTGCAGCTTTTCGTCGTCGGAGTTCACGCTGGCAAACTTGGCGTAGTCCGTCGCCGCCTGCTCCAACAGTTTCAGCCGCACCGACTGCGCACTGGGATAAAACTTGAGCACCTCGTTCACGCCGGTCAGCGAGACATCGACCGCTTGTTCGGCTTCGGACAATCGATCGACCGCCGTTTGCTTGGCGAGTTCCTCGCGGCCGCGTGCCCGATTGATGAAGACGGTCGCGATGGAAGCCGTCGTTGCAATCGTGAAGACAATCAAAGCCGCCGTAGTCGCCGCCGCGCGATGTTTGCGGAGCCAGCGCAGCAGGCGGTCAGTCCACGGTTCCGGATAGGCCGAGACCGGTTCTCCGGCCAGCCAGTTGCGCACATCGTCTGCCAGATCGAGCGCCTGCTGATAGCGGTCCTCGCGCTTCTTCGCGATCGCCTTCGAGCAAATGGCATCCAGCGCCGCCGGAATGCGTGGGTCTCGGTGTTTGGCAATGGGCGACGGTTGCTCTTTGATGAGATCGAGGATGTCTTTGCCCCGTTTGCCATCGTGCGGTGAGTGCCCTGTCAGGATCTCAAACAGGATCGCCCCCAGCCCATAGATGTCGGACCGCACGTCGACTTGATCGAGCAACCCGGCGGCCTGTTCGGGAGGCATGTATCCGGGAGTCCCCAGCACCTGGCCGGACTTGGTCTCTTCCACTTGTCCGGCTTCCGTGATGGCGATCTGCGAAACGGTGACGTTCGGTTCGATCTCCGCCTCGAACTTCGCCAGTCCCCAGTCGATGACGATCGCTTCGCCATAGCGGCCGATCATCAAGTTGTGCGGTTTCAAGTCGCGATGCAGCACGCCGCGCGAGTGCGCATAGGCCAGGGCCTGACAGATCGCGACGAAGGCATCCAGCAATCGGCGAAACTCGACCGGATTCTCGGTCCCGTCGCGACACGCGGTGTGGTACTCGTGAATGACCGCCTTCAGCGTCCGTTTGCCACGGACCAGTTGCATGCTGAAGTACGGCCGTTGATCGCCGGAACCGGGAGACAGCTCATACACGCGAATGACATTGGGATGCTCCAACTGTCCGGTGATCTGAGCTTCGCGTAACAGTCGCGCGACCGCTTCTTGATTGCGACCAAATTTTTCCTTGAGCGTCTTAATCGCCACTTTGCGATTCAGATCGACGTCGCGTGCCAGCCAGACCTGACCCATGCCGCCATGACCGGTTTCTTCATTGAGGTGGTAATGAGCCTGAGTACTGCCGACGTTCCACGTTCCCGAACTGGAGCGTGATGGGGCTGACGGCGATGGCGTGGCCTGCTCGATCTGGGTGATGTCCGACGAGGGCAAATCATCTCCAGCAATCTCAACCAGTTTGACCAGCGAGACTTCATCCAGCACATCATTGAGCGTCTTGCGGACGTCGCCATCGAACTCCGCGAGCCGTTCGGCCATGACCCGTTCGATCTGCGCACGCTGCTCGTCACGAATGAAGAGCCCTCCTTCAATGACGTCCGCCAAAGACAGACTCTGCTCACTTTTGCGGACGCGCCAGTTCGTGACCGTCTCCGCCAGTTGGTCAAAGCTGATCAAGCCGCATTGGACGCAGAGCGCTCCAAACAGCAGTTGTCGTTCAGTCTCCAAGTGACTCTCCCACAAAACACCCAGCGGCCGCCGTGTTTCAGATTCCCTGAGAATAGATGGCCTGTTCCCGCCGAAACAGGCCATCGTCTCTGTGGTTCGACTGGAAGACTCTCACATTGAAGACCCGTCCGAGGGTGTTGGTTATGCTCAGCTCATGGATTCTCAGCCATTTGAACAACTCGTCGCCAGCTTTGCGGCCGGGGAGCCGGTCGCGACGGCCGAGGTGTTTGATCGCTTCCGTGCACGGCTGGTGGCGTTGGCTCGGCAGAGAATCAAAGACCCGCGGTTGCTGGCGAAGTTCGATCCTGAAGACATCGTGCAGTCGGTGTTCCTCACGTTTTGGCGACGCTGCCGTGATGGCGAGTTCGTCCTCGAAGACTGGGATTCCTTCTGGAGCTTACTGGCCAAGATCACCGAGCGGCGTTGCCACAAGTATTGGAAGCTCTATCGACAGACCTCCAAACGGGACACCGATCGAGAATCGGCCGATGCCGCCGAAGTCGGCTCGACCACCACCGATCCCGTCCGAGCAGCGATCGTCAGCGATCTGCTGGATCGACTCCTCGGCCAGCTTGACGAGAACTCACAACTCACACTGGTGCTCAAGCTGCAGGGCTGCACGGAAACGGAGATTTGCGAAACCCTCAAGTGTTCTGTCCGCTCGGTGCGCCGCCGCGCCGCACGTATTCGCGAGGTCATGGAAGAGGTCAACGAATGAAACCAGCACGACGCGCCAGCGAGTGTTCCATTCGACACGCCAGTGGGTGATTTTCACCGATTGGCTCGCACTGAGACCACTCGCTGGCGCGTCGTGCTAAGTTCGAAGGAGCCAGCTTATGCAGAAATCCAACATGACCTCCGCCGCCTGGCGGGAACTCGAAGCAATTGTGTCTCGCTTTGAAGAGGCGCTGCACGAACAACAGCGTCCCCAAATTCGAGACTTCCTCTCCACTGAGTATGTGGACCAAGTCTCACTGCTGCTGGAGTTGATCGCAGCAGAAGCCGAACAACGCTGCCGGCTAGGGGAGCCGGTGACTTGTTCGGACTACGCGACGGCCTACGCCGACCTCCTCGCCGCGACTGCGGACCTGGACCGGCTGGCGGTCGTCGTCGCCGAAGCGTGCGAGACCATTTCGCGGTGTGTCCCGAACAAACTCGCGACCAAGACCAGCACTCGGACAAAACGTGTCGGCACACCGAAACCTCGCGATCACCACCAGTTGATCGAACCGCTTTCGCCGAGCCCCCCAAGTAGGTCAGCCTTTCCAGGCTGACCCGAATAACGATCGACGCGGTTTGGCCAATTCGAGTCAGGCTAGAAAGCCTGACCTACGTGTCACAAAACGCCGCGGAACGCAGGCAAAAACGGATTGCCGTCGCACCTGGTTCAATGTTTTTTTGACGCTATCTACCGAACATTTCGGACGATACCGTGGTGCCGCTTTTCTGCCGCAATAACGACTTGCCCGCCCGTCGGTTCCGACGAGGCCGCAAATCGCAGTGAGTAATGGAACTCAACCTATGAAGTTTACGAACTGGCTCAGGAATTGGCGGCCCAATCGTCGGCGGTCGCAACGGATGGACCCGCGACGCTTGCAACGTTGCGTCGAACGACTGGAGCCACGTCTCGTGCTGACGTCGTCCCCTCGGGCGATTGGTTCAGCGTCGTGCATCCGGCTGACCTGAGCAGCGGGACATTGCAAGGAGCCAGCGGAGGCAGCGGCACCGTTTCGTCAGACGCGATCGTCGGCACCTGGATCGTGCAGCTCACGCGCGAGTCGCTCGCTGGTGCGCAGGGACCGGCAGAAGTCGAAGCGTTGCTGGATGGCTTTGGTGCCGACTTCCAAGTCATCCACGGTCTCGGCCTGCCTGGCCAAGTCCTGGTGCAAGCGAGCCTCAACACGCGCGATCTGGCCGAGTCCTCATTGCAGAACAACGCGCGCGTCTTCGCGTTTGAAGCGGACACCTACATCATCGGCCCGCAGGAGATGCCCGCGCAGCTTCTTCCCAACGATGCGAACTTCTCCGAACTGGCGGGGCTGGACAATCGAGGCCAGACCGGCGGAGCCGCCGACGCCGACATCGACGCGCCGGAAGCTTGGAACTTCGTGGACTCGAAACTTGCGCCCGATGCCACGCGGACGCAGGTCGGCAGCCGGACTATCGTCGCCGGTGTAATCGATTCGGGAATCGACTACCGGCATCCGGACCTCTATCAAAACATCTGGATCAATCCCGGCGAGATTCCTGCCAGCGTCCGTGCCGCTTTGATCGACACCGACGGTGACGGCTTGATTTCGTTCGTCGATCTCAATGCCGCGGCCAACGCCTCGCAAGTGACCGATTTGGCCAACGACGGCAATACGTTCATCGATGCGGAGGATTTGCTGGCTGATTTGCGCTGGACTCGATCGCGCGACGCAAACGGCATCGATCTCGGTCTGCGAGACGACGACGCCAACGGTTTCGTCAACGACCTCTTCGGTTGGGATTTTTCACAGATCTCCGAAAACTCTGCGACAACACAACTGGGCCTGGGTGACAACGACCCGTTCGATGAGCATCGTCACGGCACGCACGTCAGCGGCATTTTGGGTGCCAGCGGCAACAACAACGTCGGTGTCACGGGACTCAATTGGACGGTCTCGCTGTTGCTGCTGCGATTCCTGGGAGCGGACAACAAAGGCTCGACCTCCAACGCCATCCGCGCGATCAACTACGCGACGATGATGCGTCAGCGTTACGAGGCGTCGCTCACCGATCCGGCGATCGTGGATGGCTCGGTCGGCGCGAACATCTCCGTCACGAATAACAGTTGGGGCGGCTCGGCCAGCGGCGGAGCGTTACTGCGCGAAGCGATCGTCGCTCATGGTGCCGAGGACATCCTGTTTGTTGCAGCCGCCGGAAACGGCAACGCGCTCGGCCAAGGGAACGACAACGATCTGCGGCCGTTCTTCCCGTCCAACTATGACTTGGAAAACGTCATCTCCGTCGCGGCCGTTGATGCGGCGGACGAGCTGGTGCCGTTCAGCAACTTCGGAGTCCGCTCGGTCGATCTCGCCGCGCCGGGACTCGGCATTTTGAGTACCGTCCCAAACGGTCAGTTTCGGCGTCTCAATGGCACGAGCATGGCCGCCCCGATGGTCAGCGGTGTCGCGACATTGATCGCCTCGATCAACCCCGACGCCACTGCTGCCGAGATTCGCGACGCCATCCTGTCGTCGGTCGATGTCGTCCCCACGCTGGCCAATCGCCTGGCCACGGGCGGAAGACTGAATGCGTTCGAGGCGGTCACCATCGACACCTTCCGCCCGCGCGTGACGGAAGTGTCTGACGTGACCGACCCCCCTCAAGGGCCGCTGGTCACCGACGCCGACCTCGGTGCGAGCATTCAAGAATTCTCCATCACCTACACTGACAATGTCGCCCTCGACCTGCTGAGCATCGGCGCGGCCGATGTGCGTGTGACACGCCTCGAAACTGCGGAACAATTCTCCACGACGCTCCGGTTTGTGGAGCCGGGCAACAATCCCACGTCGCGATTTGTCGTGTATGCCTTCGCGCCGCCGGGCGGTAGTTGGGACGTCGGCGACAACGGCACCTATCAAATCGACCTGGTCGATCTGCAAGTCCGCGACACCAGCGGCAACTTCGTCAGCGGCGGAACGCTCGGCACGTTCCGAGCCGCGATCTCGCGCGTCGGACAGATCAACGTCGATAGCACCGTCGATTCACTCGATGCCGACCCCGGCGATGGGCAAGCGGTCGATCAACTCGGACGGCACACGCTGCGCGCCGCCATCATCGAAGCCAACGCCGACTTCGGCGAGAACACTATCGCGCTTCCCTCTGGTCTCTTTCGACTGACGATCGACGGAACCGGCGAAGACAGCGCGGAGTCCGGCGATCTCGACATCGACGGCGTGTTGACGATCATCGGTTCCGCCGACGGCGGTACGATCATCGACGCGGCCGACCTCGACCGCATCTTCGACGTGCTCCCCGGAGCACGTCTGACTCTGCGAAACATCACGCTCCGAGGGGGCCTCGCTCCCATCGACGAGCAGCATGGCGGAGGCATTCGCAACGCCGGCACACTGGTCGTCGAGACCAGCACGCAGCAAGACAACGAAGCGGCCGGAGACGGCGGAGCGATCACCAACCTCGCCGGAGCCACCGCCACGCTGACCAACGTCACCCTCTCCGGCAACCGAGCCGATCGCGGGGCCGCCATCGCCAACAGCGGCTCACTGTTCCTCTTCAGTACAACCATCGCCGCCAACACCGCCACGAGCACCGCCGGCGGCATCATCAACCTCGCTGGAGGCACGACCCGCGCGAAGAACACGCTCATCGCCACGAACACCGCACCGATTTCAATGACGACCGGCCCCGATCTCACCGGCGCGTTCGCCTCCGACGGCAACAATTTTATTGGCAACCCATCGTCCTCCACCGGCTTCAACCGCGACGTTGCCGGCAACAAGGTCGGCACGCCCGAACTGCCGCTCAATCCAAACCTCGGCCCGCTGGCCGACAACGAAGGTCCAACCTTCACTCACGAGCTGCTCCCCGGCAGCAAGGCCATCGACGCCGGCAATAACTCCGGCGCACCGCTCACCGATCAGCGCGGGCTTGTCCGCCGCGCCAACAACTCCGGCACCGTCGATATCGGCGCGTTCGAGCAACTCTTCGCCGAAATCCGAGGCGTGAAGTTTCACGACGAGAATGCCAACGGAGTTCAGGACGCCAACGAAGCCGGCCTCCCCGGCTTCGTCAGTTACCTCGACCTGAATCACAACCAGCTCCGCGACTCCGACGAACCCTCGCGAGTCACTGCCGCCGACGGCAGCTATGTCTTCAACCGACTGCAACCCGGAGCCTACACGGTCCTCGAAGAACCGCGCGACGGCTACGAACAAACCGCTCCGCACGAGTTGCAATTCACCTCAAACACGCTGACGACAACAGCCAACGGCGGTCCCTCGGCGGTCGTCGCGCTCGACCTCAACGGCGACAGCCGACCCGATCTGGCCGTCGCCAATCGTCTGACGCACGACGTACAGATTTTCCTGAACACCGGCCGAGGCACTTTCCTCGCACCCCAAACCATCATACTGCCGAACACTGCCGCACCCGTCGCAATCACCGCCGGGGACTTCACCGGCGACGGCCGCGTCGATCTGCTCGTCGCCAGTCAAGGAGACAACGCCAACCAACTGATTCTGCTGAGCAACTCCGCCGAGTCCCTCTTCACGACGTCCACCACGTTCGCGCTGACTGCCCCTCCCACGTCCGTGACTGCCGGCCGCATCGATAGCGACAACGACCTCGACCTGATCGTCACCTTCGGCGAGACCGACTCCGCCTGCGTTCTGTTGAATGACGGCACCGGAGTCTTCACGTCTGTTGCGACCCTGACCACCGGCGACGATCCCCGCGCCGCCGCACTGGCTGACTTCGATCACGACCATGACCTCGACCTCGTGATCGCCAATCGCGGAGCGGACTCACTGACCTTCTTCGCCAACACCAACGGCACGTTCAGTTCCGGCACGACGATTAACTCCGGAGGCCGCAACCCGCAGTCGCTCACTGCCGCCGACTTCGATCTCGACGGCGACATCGACTTAGTGGTCGCCAACAACGGCTCCGCGAGCGGCACGTCGATCGCGCTGCACCTGAATCGCGGCAACGCCACGTTCGCCGGCGGCCTCACCCCCGTCGCCATTCAAGCCGCCGACTTCGACAGCGACGGAGCGCTCGACCTCGCGGTGCTCAACCAAAACACGAACACCATCTCGTTGCTGCTCAACACCAGCGAAACCTCGGCCGGGACCAAGAACGGCCAGTCGGCACCGACTCTCTTCAGCGACGGTACTGTCAACAGCGCGAAGAGCGTGAAAATCTCCAGTGGAACGAACGGCGGCCCCACGCTCGCAAGCAGTGACCTCTTTGGCAGTTCCGTGACGGCGCTGGGGGATCTCGACGGAGACGGGGTGATGGACCTGGCCGTTGGTGCCTTCCGTGACAACACGGGGGATATGACCGTGGAGCAGTGTATGTCCTGTTGATGAACGCCGACGGCACAGTAAAGAGCAACGTCAAGATCGCTAACAGCACAAACGGTGGCCCCACTCTGGCTGATGGAGATTTCTTTGGCAGCTCCGTAGCGACTCTGGAGGACTTGGACGGCGATGGTGTGAATGAGCTGGCAGTCGGAGCCATTAGGGCTAATTCCGGCCTCGGAGCAGTGTATGTCCTTTTGATGAATTCAAACGGTACGGCTAAAAGCAGCGTGACGATTGGCAGTGGCTTGAACGGTGGTCCCACTCTCAGCGGGTCGACCTACTTCGGCCGAGGCATGGCATCGCTGGGCGACTTTGATGGTGACGGCGTGGCCGATCTGGCTGTTGGAGGCAGTAATGATAGTACGGGAGGCACGCAGCGCGGGGCCGTGTATGTGTTGCTGCTGAACGCGAACGGCACGGTTAAAAGCAACGTCAAAATCGCCAGCGGCACGAATGGTGGCCCAACGCTGGCGAACGCTGACTTCTTCGGGACGTGAGTCGCGTCGCTGGGCGATTTAGACGGCGATGGTGTTATCGACCTCGCGGTCGGGGCCGATGGTGATGATACAGGCGGCTCCTATCGTGGTGCGGTGCATGTACTGTTGATGAATGCCAACGGGACGGTGAAGAGCAGCACAAAGATTGCGAGCGGAACGAATGGCGGTCCCACGCTCACGAACTAGGATGCCTTTGGCAGCTCCGTCGCGTCACTGGGCGACCTGGATGGCGATGGCATTCCAGATCTGGCCGTTGGAGCCGCGCGTGATGACGCGGGAGGGTACATCAATTTGAATCGTGGTGCGGTGTATGTGTTGCTCATGAACGCCAACGGCACCTTAAAGAGCAGTTTGAAGCTCGCTAGTAGCACGAATGGCGCTCCCGCACTGGCCCCCGATGACCAATTCGGACATTCCATTGCTTCTCTGGGTGACTTGGACGGCGACGGGGTAATCGACCTCGCTGTTGGAGCTTTGACGGATAATACGGGCACATCGGATGCCGGGGCGGTGCATGTGCTGTTCTTGAATGCGACGACCAGTTTCGACTTCGGGGACGCGCCGGATACTGGTGCCGGCACGGGCACCGGCAACTATCAGACGTTGCTTGGCAATGATGGTCCCAGACATTCGATTCACACGACGCATACGACGTTGTTCCTGGGAGCGCGTGTGGATAGCGAGGCCAATGCCACTCAAGGCGTTCGCGCGAATGGTGACGACATCAGGATCTCGCCGGACGACGAGGATGGTTTGATCGAGCCGGCTCAGGACTTGTTGCTGACGATTGGTTCGGTTCCGGTTGTGCGTGTGCGTGCAACGAACACGACCGGCTCGGCAGCGACGCTGTTCGGCTGGATCGACTTCAACCGCGACGGCGTATTCGATAACGACACGGAACGGACCTCGGTGGCGGTTGCGACCGGCACGAATAACGGCACGTTCACGCTGACGTTCCCGACGCTTCCAGCCAGTGCGTCGGCCGGCACAACTTACGCGCGTTTTCGGTTGAGCACCGACGCGGCGGCGGCGAACTCGATCGGCGTAGCGATCGGTGGTGAGGTGGAAGACTACGTCGCGACGATCACGCAACGCAGCGACGGTACCGTCAACAGCACGAAGACCGTGAAACTGGCCAGCGGAACGAACGGCGGGCCGGGGTTCCCTGACGATGAGTCTTTCGGCAGTTCAGTCGCGTTGCTCGGTGACTTGGACGGCGACGGTGTGTCCGATCTCGCTGTTGGGGCGAGCGGAGATAGGACGAACGGGACTGGGCGCGGTGCAGTATTTCTGCTGCTGATGCACGCGAACGGCACGGTGAAAAGCAGCATGAAGATTGCCAGCGGCACGAACGGTGGCCCCACGCTCGCGAACTTTGACCGCTTCGGCATTTCCGTGGCGTCGCTAGGTGACCTGGACGGCGACGGAGTCTCGGATCTGGCTGTCGGAGCCTTTGCGGATGATACGAATGGCACGAACGGTTCTGAATCGGATCGCGGGGCGGTCTATCTTCTGTTGCTGAATGCGAACGGCACGGCGAAGAGCAGCTTGAAGATTGCCAGCGATACGAACGGCGGGCCGGTGCTCGCGAACCGTGATGGTTTCGGCGTTTCCGTAACGTCGCTGGGCGACCTGGATGGCGATGGCGCGACTGATCTCGCTGTCGGGGCCTGGCAAGATGACACGGGTGGCGCTTCTCGCGGAGCGGTGCATGTGCTGCTTCTCAACTCGAACGGCACGGTGAAGAACAGCGTGAAGATTGCCAGCGGCACGAACGGCGGCCCCACGCTCGCGAACAATGACTACTTCGGTAGTTCCATGGCGTCGCTGGGTGACGTGGATGGAGACGGCGTGACCGATCTCGCCGTTGGAGCAACGGAGGGCGGCGCTGCGCCAAGAATCGGTGCGGTGCATGTGCTGCTGCTGAATACGAATGGATCGGTGAAGAGTAGCGTGAAGATTACCAGCGGTACGAATGGTGGCCCCATGCTTGGGAGCAACACCAGTTTCGCCGGTGCCATGGCGTCGCTGGGTGACCTCGATGGTGACGGTGTGACCGATCTGGCAGTCGGGGCCTATCGGGATGGCACAAGCGGCTTGGATCGCGGCGTGGTGCATGTGCTGTTCTTGAACCCCGCGACCGACTTTGGCGACGCGCCGGATACAACTTAGGGGACGGGGACTGGCAATTACCAAACGCTGTTGGCCAATGGCGGTCCGAGTCACGACATCAGCCTGACCAAGTCAACGCTGTTCCTCGGTGCTCGCGTCGGTGGCGAGGCCACCGGTGCTCAAGGCAGTCGCGCGAACGGCGATGACATCACAACATTGCCGGACGATGAGGACGGTTTGATCGAACCGGCTCAAGATTTGGTGCTGACAGTCAGCACGGCTCCGGTGGTGCGCGTTCGAGCCACCAACACGACTGGTTCGGCGGCGACGCTTTACGGCTGGATCGACTTCAACCGCGACGGCGTGTTCGACAACGCGACCGAACGGACTTCGGTGACGGTCGCGAATTCGACGAACAACGGCACGTTCACGCTAACCTTCCCCACGATTCCGGACAGTGCGTCCGCAGGCACGACCTACGCGCGAATCCGATTGAGCACCGACGTGGCGGCGGCGAACTCGACTGGTGCAGCGACGGGCGGCGAGGTGGAAGACTACGTCCTAACGATCACCCAACGCAGTACCGGAATCGCCGACAGCGGGAAGAGCGTCAAGTTGGCCAGCGGCATGAACGGCACCCCAACGCTCGTAGACAAAGACCGATTCGGTCACTCCGTCGCATCACTGGGTGACCTGGACGGAGATGGTGTCACTGATCTGGCCGTCGGGGCCATTGGCGACATAACGGGGGGCGGAGATTTTTCGTATCGCGGAGCCGTGCGTGTCCTGATGATGAACGCAAACGGCACCGTGAAGAGCAGCGTAAAAATTGCCAGCGGCACGAACGGCGGTCCGACGCTCGCGGACTTTCATCGCTTTGGCAGTTCGATTGCCTCGCTGGGAGACTTTGACGGTGACGGCGTAACCGATCTGATCGTTGGTGCGATTGGCGATGACACGGGCGGAGCCGTCTCATCTCAGGGTCGCGGTGCCGCGTATGTGCTGCTGTTGAACACAAACGGCACCGTGAAGAGCAGCGTGAAGATTGCCAGCGACACGAACGGTGGACCGACGCTCGGCGGTGGAGTTCAATTCGGCAGTGCCGTGTCATCACTGGGGGATCTGGACGGCGATGGCGTGACCGACCTGGCCGTCGGAGCCTACAGCGATTCCACCGGGGGCACCGAGCGCGGTGCGGTCTATGTGCTGCTGATGAACATGAATGGCACCGTGAAGAGCAGCGTGAACATTGCCAGTGGCACGAATGGCGGCCCCACCCTTGTGAACCAAGACCACTTCGGCACTTCCGTGACGTCGCTGGGTGATCTGGATGGTGACGGTGTGACCGATCTAGCCGTCGGAGCTTATCGCGATGGCACGGGAGCCACATATCCCGGAGCAGTCCATGTGCTGTTTCTCAACTCGAACGGCACGGTGAAGAGCAGTACGAAAATCGCCAGCGATACGAACGGTGGTCCCACGCTCGCAAGTTTCGACTTCTTTGGCAGCTCCGTGGCATCAGTGGGTGATTTGGACGGTGACGGCGTGACCGATCTGGCCGTCGGAGCCAGAGGCGATAACACGGGTGCCACATATTCCTCAAAACGCGGCGCGGTGCATGTGCTGTTCTTGAACTCAAACGGCACGGTGAAGAGCAGCGTGAAGATTGCCAGCGACACGAACGGCGGCCCCACTGCCGCGAACGCTCACTCCTTCGGCATTTCCCTGGCGTCGCTGGGTGACCTGGACGGTGACGGTGTCACTGAACTCGCTGTCGGCGCAGATCGCGATAACACGGGAGGTGAATATCGTGGGGCGGTGCATGTGCTGTTCTTGAAGAGACAGTTTGGTACTACGGGATCGGACATCATCACGGGGACCACAAGCAACGACGATATTGCCGGCGGCGACGGCAACGATCTGATATCGGGGCTGGGTGGTAACGACTCGCTTCAGGGCAACAGTGAAAATGACACGCTGATTGGTGGACAGGGAAGCGACTCAATGAGCGGCGGGAGTGGCAACGATCTGCTTCAAGATGGTGTCGGTAATGACCTGCTGCTGGGTGACGGCGGCGATGACGTCATTGTCGTCTCTGGTTCCATCACGACACTCTTGATTGACGGTGGCTTGGGAACAGACACGCTGAGTCTGTCCAGCGCGGGGATCGTCATTGATCTCACGACTTTGTCGGACGCATCACTACAGGGGATCGAGCAGATCGACCTCACCGGCAGCGGCAACAACACGCTGACGCTGACTCAGCTCGAAGTGCTCAACCTCTCCGACAGTTCCAACACGCTGCTGGTCCGCCGCGACTTTGGCGACACCGTCAACATGGGCAGCGGCTGGACGCGCGGGGGCACGGAAACCATCGGGACGGAGACCTTTGCCGTCTTCATCCAAGGAGCCGCGACGCTCAAGGTTCAGAATCCTTCGGTGCTCAACCTGAGCGCCTTGAATGGCACGAGCGGCTTTCGACTCAATGGAGATGAAGCGGGCGCACTCTCTGGTTTTTCGGTGTCGAGTGCGGGGGATTTCAACGGTGATGGATTCGACGACGTGTTGATCGGTGCGAATTTGGGCGGCCACGGAGTTGGCTTTGCCGTGGGCGCGACCTACGTCGTGTTTGGGAAGCCGAGTGCCTTCAGTTCGGAATTTGACCTGAGCAGTCTCAATGGCACGGATGGCTTCCGCATCGACGGGATTGATCCGGATGACCAGAGCGGGTTCTCGGTCTCGGACGCGGGGGATCTCAATGGCGACGGCTTCGATGATCTGATCATCGGGGCTGAGCAGGCCGATCCGAATGGGAACAATGATGCGGGCGAATGCTATGTCGTGTTCGGAAAAGCGAGCGGCTTTGGAGCGACACTGAGCCTGAGCGCACTGAACGGCACGACCGGCTTCCGGCTGGAAGGGATTGCCGCGAACGACTTCACCAGCCGCTCGGTGTCGAGCGCGGCGGATGTGAACGGTGATGGCTTCGCCGATTTGATCATTGGCGCGGCTTCGCGACAGTATGGAGCCACCGGCGCGGGCAAGACCTTTGTCGTCTTTGGGAAGTCAAGCGGCTTCTCGGCCGTCGTGGACCTCAACACGCTGAATGGCTCGAACGGCTTCCGACTCGATGGTGCGAACGCCGGCGATCTCGCGGGCAATTCGGTGTCGAGCGCCGGGGACATCAACGGCGACGGCTACGGCGACCTCATCCTCGGAGCCAGTGCGGCGGATCACACGGAAGCCACGAATGTGGGTGACAGCTATGTGATCTTTGGGAAGTTGGGTGGGTTCACTGCCGTCATTGGCCTGGGAACATTGAATGGCACGAACGGATTCCGCATCCCCGGTCTCACGTCGAACGACTCCACCGGTCATGCGGTGTCGAGCGCGGGGGATGTGAACGGCGACGGCTTCGACGATTTCGTGGTCACGGCTCCCTACGCGGATGCGAACGGCCGGACGGATGCGGGCCAGGTCTATGTCGTGTTCGGCAAGTCGAGCAGCTTTGGAGCGGAGTTGGACCTCAGCGCTCTGAATGGCTCGAACGGTTTCCGGCTCAACGGCATTTCCCCGAATGACGCCGCCGGCTTTTCGGCATCGAGCGCGGGAGACGTCAACGGCGATGGCTTCGATGACTTGGTCATCGGCGCTCGCTACGCCGATCCCAACGGACGCAACCTCGCGGGCCAAAGCTACGTCGTCTTCGGCAAATCGAGCGGCTTCTCGGCCTCGATCAACCTCTCCACGCTGGATGGTGCCAGCGGATTCCGAATCAACGGCACCGACGCCGAGGACCGCTTCGGCCACTCCGTCTCCAACGCGGGAGACCTCAACGGCGACGGCTTCGACGATCTGATCATCAGCTCGCCCAGCGCCAACACCACCGTCGGCAGCCTGACGGGCGAAAGCTACGTCCTCTTCGGTGGTAACTTCACCGGCGGACCAGAGACGAAAGTCGGCACCAGCACCGCGAACACACTCACCGCCACACGCGGTGCCGAAGCCATCGACATCCTGATCGGCGCACAGGGGAACGACATCCTCATCAGCGACGGCGGCGCGGATGTGTTGCGCGGCGGGCAAGGCAACGACCTATTTCAAATCTCAAATTTGACATTTCAAATCATCGCCGGCGGCACTGGCACGGACACGCTGCGGTTGGACGGCAGTGGGATCCATCTGAACCTGCTGGCGATTGCGGACAACAAGCTGACGGGGATCGAAGCCATCGACTTGCGCGGCAGCGGTGTGAATCGTTTGCTGTTGAAGCCGCTGGAGGTGCTCAATCTGTCGGACTCGTCGAACTCGTTGCTGGTGATGGCGGACCAGGACGACTCGCTGTTCATCGGCGGCGGCTGGGCAACGCTCGCGGATCAGCAGTTTGACGGTGCGTCGTATCGCGTCTTCACGAACGGCGCGGCTGATGGTCTCCACGGCGGTCGGTCTGGAAAACATTCATCAAGGCTTTGAGTTCACGGTCAGCAGCACGCTCGACACCGTGGACGCCAACCCGGGGGATGGCATCGCTGCGGATTCGCTCGGCCGCGCGACGTTGCGCGCGGCGATCATGGAGGCTAACTCGCTGCCGGGCAGCCATCGCATCGTTTTGGCAGGTGGCCTCTACACGCTGACACGCGCGGGGGCGAACGAGAACGCCGCGTTGACGGGTGATCTGGACATCACCGGCGACATCACCATCGTTGATCAGCAGATCGAATCGACGGTCATCGACGGCGGCGACTTGGATCGGGTGTTTCATGTCTTGCCGAGCGGCAAGCTGACGGTGACCAGCATCACGATTCAGAATCGGCAACGTCAGCGGCAGTGGCGGCGGAGTTTTCAACCAGGGAAATCTCACGTTGCTGAATGTCGGGCTGTCGGACAACGTGGCCACGGCGGGCGGCGCGGTGATGAATGAAGGGGTGGCCGATCTTCAAAATCTGTCTGTGCGGGGGAACTCGGCGACATCGAGCGGTGGTGGCATCAGCAATTCGGGGTCGGCGACGTTAGGGCTGGCATTCAGTTTCTTTGTCAACAATACGGCGGGGGGATTCGGCGGTGGATTGGAGAACACAGGGACGGCGACGATCTTCGACTCGCGGTTCTTTGAAAACTCGGCAAGCAGTACCAGCGGAGTCGGCGGTGGGCTGTATCACAACGGCGGCACGACGAGCGTGACATTCAGCGAACTGCGCGGCGGGGCCGCTCAAGATGGGGCCGGTTTGTACGCGATCGGCGGCACGCTCAATGTGTCCAACAGTCTGATCTGGGCGAGTGTCGCCAGCCGCAACGGCGGCGGCGCGTTCCTGGACAATCCCACTAGCGCGACCTTCATCAACACGACGTTCTCGGGAAACTCGGCGGTGAATGGCGGCGGATTGCACACGCTCAGCCAAGAACTCGCCACGCTGCGCAACGTGACGGTCACGGCCAATACGGCCAGCGGACTCGGCGGCGGCATTCGGGGGATCGGAGCGTCGCTCTTCAACACGATCGTGGCAGCCAACAACGGGCCGACCGATCCCGACATCAGCGGCATTATCTTTTCGGGAACGCACAACGTGATCGGCGTGCCGGCCTTCAACACCTTCACAGACGGCGCCAACGGAAACAAAGTCGGCTCGGTTGGCTCGCCACTGAATCCGCTGCTCGGCCCGCTGGCCGACAACGGCCCGTTCAGTTTCGATCCGATCAAGACCCACGCGCTGCTGGCAGGTAGCCCGGCGATCGACGGCGGCACCAACACCGGCGCGCCAGAGATTGATCAGCGCGGATTCGCTCGGCCGAAGGACGGTGACGGCAACACGACTGACGTGACCGACATCGGTGCCGTCGAAGCGTTCCTGGGGGCCATCACCGGTCTGGTCTATCACGATCGCGACGGCGACCGAGTCCGCGATCTGGACGGGACCGAACCGGTCTTGCGGGGCTTCACGGTCTACGCCGATCTCAACAACAACGGCCAACTCGACGAGGCCGAACCACGCACCGAGAGCAGCTTCTTCGACGATCTCTCAACGCCGGCCATCAACGAGATTGGGGCATACAAGCTCTTCGGTCTCGACCCAGGTACGGTCAAATTGCGTGGATTGCCGCCGCTCGGCTTTGAATCGACGACGACGTTTCCCCTCACGTTCACGCTCAGTCCCGGCCAGCAAATCAACAACGTGGACATCGGCAGCCGCTTCGTAAACGTGGCACCGGTGCTCGCCGACACCAACGTCTCCGCGCTTCTTCCGCTGGGAACCAGTGTCACTCAGGATCGCGGTGTGCTGGTGCAGCGGTTACTCGGCGGAGCGACCGATGTAAATGCGAACGCGCTGCAAGGGATCGCGGTCACGGCGGTGAATACGTCGCAAGGGACGTGGCAATTCAGTCTCGACGATGCGGCGAATTGGGAGGACATCACGGCGGTCGCGGGACTCGGCGATGCCAACGCACTGCTGCTGCCAGCCGATGTGCTGACACGCGTGCGGTCCCGGCCGAATGGCGGAGTCTCCGGCACGATCAACAACGCGCTGACGTTCCGCGCGTGGGATCGGACGGAAGGCTCGATCGGCGGCACGTTCGACGCGCGCGTGAACGGGCTCAACACCGCGTTCAGTTCAGCAACCGATTCGGCGAGCGTGACGCTGACCGCGACGTTCTTCGGCGGCGGTGGCGATGGGGTCAATTGGTCGGATGCGGCGAACTGGAGCAACAACACGCTGCCCGCGATCGGTGGCGATGTCTATCTCGACTTGGCTGGCGAATCAGCCACCGTGACGAACGGTCTGACGGTCAGAAACATTCAGAGCGAAGAAGCAATCACGGCCCAGACAGGAGCTTTGACCGTGACTGGACTCGGCCGTTTGTTTGGTCCGGTCGCGGTGCGCAATGGAGGAGTCGTTGAAGCCAATGGCTCTGTCGCGGATCTCTTCGTCGCGCAAACGGACAACTCAGTTCAGGGCTTGTTGACGGCCACGAGTGGCGGCCGTGCGACGTTTGCCGGCCTCACGGCAGCGACGACCAGTAACGTTCAAGGTTTCATCGCCGCCACGAACTCTGGCTCCGTACTCAATCTGCCGGACTTGGTGAGTGCGTCGGCGTCGAGCTTGGGACTGGGAATCAATGCGAATGGTGGAACGCTCAATGCGCCAAGACTCGCGTCCCTCTCCGGGGAAATCCAACTCCATGCAAACAGTGGCGGTGTCATGAATCTGCCGGCGTTGCAATCCATCAACAACGCCACGATTCTCGTGGACGCCAACACCACGCTTGACCTCCCGCAAGTGGCTTCGTTGAACAGCGTCGCTCTGCCCGTCTCCGGTACGAATGCGATCTTGGACTTGTCGTCCGCAACCACTTTGACGGCGACGAATGGACGAGGATCGAATTGGACTGTCAGCGGCACCGGAGCGCGGCTTGATTTTTCCGGGCTACAAAGTTTGTCCGGGGCTGAAGGGAATGAGATTCAGGCCAGCGTTTCCAGCGGTGGAGCACTCGACCTCTCGCAGGTGGATTCGATCACTGGGAATGTGGGCGTGTTCGTGGCCCATTTGAATTCGACGGTGAACCTGACGGACTTGGACCAGTTGCAGCGCGGCACGGACAATTCATCGCCAACACTGGAAGCGCTGATTGACGGACAACTCCGGCTGAATCCAGGAACGACGACCGTGATAGACGATGCCTCGATCACAGGCTTCGACGACACCGTGTTGGTGGGCGCTTTGGAAGTGGCCGCCGGTGCGACGTTGCGTTCTGGAGGACTCGTGACCGGGCAACTGGTCAATCGTGGTGTTCTCGACTTGCAGGGAACGCTGATGCTCACGGGCAATTTCACCCAAACGGCAACCGGCAAACTGCAAGTCGGTTCGTCCACGACCGCCTTCGAGCGGCTGGCGATTTCCGGCTCGGCAACGCTCGACGGTGAACTCGGCGTGTCGTCGCGCAACGGGCCGTTTGATGGCGCGGACGACTTTAACGCCGCCTCCAACTCCGTGCATTCGGTGGTGATGTTCGGTTCTCGAATCGGTGACTTCGCCACGCGCACGCAAGACCCCGCTGGCGGACATCGTTTCGTCTTCAGTTCGGACGCGAACAGCGTGGATCTGCTCACTCAAATCTTCATCGAGAATACCAGCGACGAAATTGATGCCGTCCCCGGAGACGGAATCGCAAAAGCGGCGTCGGGAGTGTCCTCCTTGCGATCCGCGATCATCGAAGCCAATGCATTCGCGGGTCACGACACCATCGTGCTGGCGGCGGGCACCTACACGCTGACCCTTGCCGGCACAAACGAGGAGGCGGCGGCTACGGGCGATCTCGATATCAAGGACGACGTGACGATCATCGGAGCCAGCGCGGGGTTGACGTTCATCGACGCGGCGGATTTGGATCGTGTGTTTGATGTGAAGGCGGGGAAGAAGCTGCGGCTGGAAGGGGTCACGGTGCGGAATGGGCATTTGGCTGGCGGAGCGGATGGTGGCGGTATCTTGAACTCCGGCACGCTGGAATTGGTGGGCGTGACGCTGGATAGCAATGACGCGCTCAGTTCCGTCACGGCTCAAGGCGGAGCGATCTACAACCAAGGGGCGCTGACGATCACGGATTCGTCGTTGACGAATAACACATCGAACGGAGCGGGCGGTGGGCTGTTCAATCTGGGCGGTCACACGGCGACGATCAGCAACACGACCTTCGACAACAATACTTCGACGGCTCGCAGCGGCGGAGCCATCGACAACGACGACAACGCCACGTTGACCGTCAGCAACAGCACGTTCACGAACAATTCCGCCTCGAACAATGGTGGCGCGATTACCAACCCCGGCGGCACGGCCACGATCTCTAACAGCCTGTTCGATCAGAACTCGGTCTCGACCGGCACCAGCGGCGGTGGCGTGTCCAATTTGGGTGACGGCGTGATGACGATCACCGCGTCGGCGTTCACCCGGAACTCCGGCCAAGGCGGCTCCGCGATCCTGAACTCCAGTTCGGCGCAGCTCACGGTGACCGGCAGTTCCATTACGAACCACTCCAGCGCCGGTTCGACCGTGTCGAGCAGCAGCAGCGGAGTGTTCACGATCACCAACAGCACCATCTCCGGCAACACGACGTCGGCAGGCAGCACGCTCGGCACGATCTCGCACTCGACTGGTTCTTTGGTGCTCATCAACAACACGATCACGAACAACGCGGTCGGCACCAGTACCAGTGCGGGCGGCGTCTTCATCAATGGCGGCACGGCGACGTTGCGAAACAATGTGCTGACGGCCACTGTGGGTAATCGCGCGGACGTCGTTGGCGATTTCATTTCGGAAGGGGGCAACTTCATCGGCAACGTCGGCACGGCAACTGGAATTACGCAATCGACCGACCGCACCGGCACCAGCGGATCGCCGCTCAACGCGCTGCTTGGCCCGTTGGTGAATTACGGCGGTCCAGTGCGAACTGGGGCATTGCAAAGCGCGATTACATCGGGCAGCACGCAGCTCACGCTGACCAGCGCGAGCAAGTTTCCGAATCTGCCGTCGTTCACCATCAAGATTGATTCGGAACAACTGCTGGTGACGGCGGTTTCGGGAACGACCATCACCGTGACTCGCGGAGTGAACGGCACGACGGCCGCTTCGCACAACGCCAACACGACGGTGACACTGTTGTCGGTTCCGAATATCACGACGCCCGCGTTTCATTCGCCGTTGGTTGGTAGCCCGTTGATCGAAGCGGGCGTGAACGGCGTCGGAGGCACGACCGACCAACGCGGAGCCGCTCGAACACTCGATGCCAATGGGGACGGCGTGGCGACCACGGATATCGGCGCGGTTGAGTTCTCATTCTTCGTGACCACGACGGCCGACACTCGCGACGCCAATCCCGGCGACGGCATCGCGGCGGATGCCAGCGGCCAGACGTCGCTCCGAGCAGCGATCATGGAAGCCAACGCGCTGGCGGAACACGACGTGATCTACGTCTCGTCAGGCACTTACACACTGACGCGTGCGGGAGCGAACGAGGAAGCCGCGGCGACGGGAGATCTCGACATCGTTGGCGAACTGACCCTTGTTGGCGAAGGTGCGATTACTTCGATCGTTGATGGCAATTCGATCGACCGCGTCTTCGAGCAACAATCCGGCAGTCGATTGGTTTTGCACGGCGTGACTGTTCGAAATGGCAAAACATCGGCGACGGAAATTGGCGGCGGATTATTTGCCAACGGGCTTTCGACGCACGTGATTGACAGCCGCTTCGAGAACAACACTGCTTCGTCCGGCGGCGGGCTTGCGAGTTATGCGACGGGCAGCACAGTACTTGTCGAAGGCTCGACATTTACGGGCAACACAGCCAGCGGAAGTTCGATCTCCAGTATTCTGGACCAGATTGGCAGCGGCCTGTTTGCGGGGATCGGCACCGTCGACATTCGCGGTTCGACGTTCACGGGTAATAGCGGTGCTCGATCGCACGGCGCGGTTGGTGTTGGTGTGTCGGCGACCGTTTCGATCGTTGATTCGACTTTGGCGGACAACCTTTCCGACGCGTTGGTTATTGATGGAGGTCGAGTCACGGTCACTCGCTCAACGATCTCTGGCAACAACGGGACGAACAGTTCACCATCACGGGGCGGCGGCGGTATCACCGGATTTGGTCCAGACCTGACGGTCATCGGCAGCACGATCTCCGGAAATCTGGGGGCGCAAGCCAATGGACTGCTGACTTTGGGCGGCACTGTTGTCATTCAAAACTCGACCATCTCAAGTACTGGGACTTCGGTATTTGCAGACTACACAAACGGAGGCATGTCAGTGAGGAACTCGATCGTTGTTGGAACGATCGACGCACGCAGCACGTTGACATCGCTTGGGAACAACCTCATCAGCGCGTTCAATGGGGTCGGAGTTTCGAACGGAGTGAATGGCGACATCGTCGGAACGGTCGCGTCACCTGTGGATGCGAAGCTCGGTGCGTTGGCGGACAACGGTGGGCCGACGAAGACACATGCGTTGCTGGCGACGAGTCCGGCAATTGATGCGGGGGAAGCGGACGGCGTAATGCTGACCGATCAGCGCGGATTGCCGCGCAGCCTGGATGGCAATGACGACGGAATTCCGCGCCCGGATATCGGCGCGTTCGAGCGATTTGTCGGATTCCTGGTGAACAGCACGCTCGACACGGTGGATGCCAATCCCGGCGACGGTATCGCGGCGGACTCAATGGGCCGGACCACTCTGCGAGCGGCGATCATGGAAGCCAACGCACATGCTGGGCGAGACAGCATTGTCGTGCCAGCGGGGACGTATCTCTTCACCTTGGCCGGAACGGTTGAGGATGCCGCCGCAACGGGCGATCTCGACATCACCGGCGACCTGACCATCACCGGACTCGGTGCGACGGCGACGATCATTGATGCCGCGGACCTCGACCGAATCTTTGATGTCAAGAATGGAGCGACGCTGCGGCTGGAAGGAGTCACGCTGCGTAACGGACAAATCATTGGTGACGGTGGAGCGATCCTGAATTCTGGGACATTGGATCTGGTCGGACTGACACTCGACAGCAATCTGGTGACTGGCTCGTTCGCGTCACAAGGGGGAGCCATCTATAACCAAGGCACGTTGACGATTGCGGACTCCGCATTGACGAACAACGAAGCTCAAGGTGAAGGTGGTGCGCTGTTCAACGCCGACGGATTCACGGCCTCGATTACGAATTCGACTTTCAACAACAACCGCTCTCAGAACAGCAGCGGCGGAGCGATCGACAGCGGGATCAATTCCACGCTGAACATTGTGGGAAGCAGCTTCACGAACAATTCCGCGTTCGGCGGCGGAGCGATCTATAACCGGAGTGGAACGGTCTCCATTGCCAGCAGCCTTTTTGGCGGCAACTCGTCACTGCTGGATGGCGGGGCATTGTTCAACGCAAGTGGCGGATCGCTGACGATCGACCGCAGCACCTTGCAGAATAACTCGGCAACCACAGTCGCGGGGGGCCTCTACAACATCGGGCAAGTAACGATCACGCGCAGTACGTTCAAAGGCAACACCGCCACTCAAGGAGCCGCCATCTCCAATAATGACGGAGCGGGCACGTTCGATGGGCTATTGACCATCTCGCAGTCCCTGTTTGTCGGAAACACCGCCACGAACCAAGAAGGCGGAGCCATCGATAACAACGCCGGGGCGAAGCTGAACGCAGAGAACTCCACGTTTTCCGATAACTCCGCCACCGAAGGCGGCGCGATTTTCAATAGCAACCTGGGGCAGGCGACACTGACGCATGTGACCATCACGCAGACCACGTCCGGGATCAATGGTGGCGGTCTTCATAACAACAGTTCCGCTAGCGAAGTTGTCGTGAAATCGTCCGTGATCGCCGGACTGCCGGGTGGTACGCCGGGCGCGGATCTCGTCGGCGCGTTCACGTCGCTTGGCCACAACTTCACCGGCGACAAGGGGACGGCAACCGGTTTTGCAAATGCCGTCAACGGCGATCAGGTCGGCACCAGCGCTGCGCGGCTCAATCCGCAGCTTGGCCCACTCGCCAGCAACGGCGGACCCACACAAACTCACGTGCCGTTGCGAGGCAGTCCGCTGATCGAGGCTGGCGTGAACGGTGTCGGTGGAGCGACCGATCAGCGCGGTGCGGGACGTGAGCTCGATGGCAACGGCGATGGCATTGCGACCGCCGACATCGGCGCGGTTGAGTTCGCGTTCTTCGTGACGACGACCGCGGACACCGTTGATGCGAATCCCGGCGACGGACTCGCTCGCGACGCCAACGGTCAGACATCACTGCGAGCGGCGATCATGGAAGCCAACGCGCTGGCGGGATACGACGTGATCTCGGTGCCGGCGGGGACGTATCGCATCACTCGGCTGACCGGAGGCAACTCGGGCGATTTCGACATCAACAGTTCGCTGTCGATTGTCGGTGCGGGTGCCGCCGCGACGATCATTGACGCGCGGCCCAGTGCGGGCGGAACTGCATCGACGCGGGTGTTTGACATCTCGGCGAGCGCGGTGGTGACGCTCGCAGGCTTGACTGTCTCCGGGGGCCTTGTGGATGGCTTCGTCAACGGCGGCGGCATCACGAACGCCGGTGATGTGACTTTGCGCTCCGTGGTTGTTCGTGATAACCGCTCGACGTTTCCCAATGGTGCCGGAGCTTTGGGCGGGGGTGTTTATTCTTCCGGCTCCCTGCAAATCTTTGACAGTGAGTTCCGAGACAATCTGGCTGGGAATGGCGGAGGCGTCTATGCCGTTGGAGCGCTGGAAGTCCGCGACAGCTTGTTTACGCGGAACAATGCCCTGCGAAGCGGTGGAGGATCGGGAGGTGGACTCGCAGCCGACTTCGCGGTGACCATCGTCAATTCGGTATTCACTCAAAATATGGCGACCCGATACGGCGGCGGTGCCGCCATTGGAGGTCCATCTGGCTCGCAGGACGGGGCAATCCGCACGATTCAGAACTCAACCTTCGACGGAAACACGGCGTTGGATGGCGGTGGTGGATTGTTGATTGGAAATCCGATCGCCACGGTGTCGTCCAGCACGTTTTCCAACAATGTGACGGGGTCACATACGGGACCGCTTGGCGGCGGCGGAATCCTCGTGACCGATGGCACGCTGCTGGCCACGAACATAACCGTCTCTGGGAATTCAACAGGCTCGTCGGCGCCGTTCGGTGGCGGGCTGCGCGTCTTCCGGGGTGTGGCCACCGTGGATCACGCCACCATCACCGGTAACACGGGTGGCGGCGTCGAAGCGGTGAGTGGAGGAACGGTCAATCTCCGCAACAGCATCGTGACGGGAAACTCCGCAACATCGAATCCCAACGTTTCGGGGACAGTGACGTCGGGCGGTCATAACTTGATCGGCGTCGGCAATGGCGCGACGGGCTTCACCCACGGAGTCAACGGCGACCAAGTTGGGACATCCGCGACTCCCCTGAATGCGCAGTTCGGCCTGCTGGCTGACAACGGCGGCGTGACCAAGACGCATGCGCTGCTCGCCATGAGTCCAGCGATTGATGCGGGGGCAATGCTCGGAACGGAGTCCCAAGCGACGATCCGCGATCAACGCGGTGTCCCGCGTCCGCAAGGGGCGGCTCCCGATATCGGCGCGTTTGAAGTCGGTGCGAATCTGCTGTTCGTCAACAGCACGGCGGACAGCGTCGATGCGAGTCCCGGCGATGGGATTGTGGCAGATGCTCAGGGCCGAGCGACGCTGCGGGCGGCGATCATGGAATCGAACACACTGAGTGGCGTGCAGACGATCGTGATTCCTGCGGGGACGTATCGGCTGGCTGCGGGTGCGGATGAAGCGATCGAGATCGCTGGCGATCTCGATGTCTTAGCAGAGGCGATTTTGATCGGGGACGGTTCTGGTGAAACGATCGTCGAAGGCAATGGGGATCGCGTATTCGATCTCCATGCGTCAGCGGGGGCCGTGACGATGAGGGGGCTGCAAGTCCGGGGCGGCGGTGACAGCGAGACCGGCGCGGGGGGCGGCATTCGAGCACTCACCTACGTCACGCTGCGCGACCTCGTGATCACCGGCAATCAAGGGGGGCTCGGCGGAGGGCTGTATGTCGGTGCTGACGGTGGATTACTCGAACATGTGGAGATCTCTCAGAACTCCGGGCCGGGTGGTGGTGCGGGAGTGTTCTTCGACAGCCTGACCTTTGAGAGTGAATTTCCGCAAAAGCTGCTACGCATCGAGGACTCGTGGATTCACGACAATGCGACGCTCAACGGATTAGGTGGCGGCCTGCACATTCGGGGCGGACGTTTGGAATTGGTTCGCACCCGTGTCTCGAGTAATTCGGCAACGGAGGGTGGCGGACTGTTTGTCAGCGGTATTGGCAATACCTCGGCAGAGACTTTTGTCGTCCAGGACAGCTTGTTCGACCAGAACTCCGCCAGTGAGCGTGGCGGTGCGATCTACAATTTCGATTCGGGTGACACCAGCGTCGTTGTCGAGTTGGTCAATACGACGCTCGCCGGAAACTCCGCCGTCCTGAATGGCGGCGCGGTCCATGCCGTGGGCGGCCGCGTGGATCTGACGAACGTCACGGTGGCGGAGAACTCAACGCTCGGCGATGGTGGCGGACTCTCCTGGCTTGGCAATGGCGGCTACCGCTTGCTCAATACCGTCGTGACAGACAATTCCGCCGGTACGCCGAGCACATCGAATCTCTCGGCGAACGCCTTTGTGTCGCTGGGGCACAATTTCATCAGCGCGCTGGGGAACGCAACCGGCTTCGCGAATGGCGTCAACGGCGATCTGGTGGGGACCACTCTGAATCCGCTCGATGCGAAGCTCGGTCCCTTGTCGGACAACGGCGGGCCAACGCTGACAATGTTGCCGAGGCTCGGCAGTCCGTTGATCGATGCGGGAGACAACACCGGTGCGTCGGCGACCGATCAACGTGGCGCGGCGCGCGTGGTCGATGGGAACAACGACAGCACGGCCACCATCGACATCGGCGCGGTCGAACGCGTTGAAGGCGCGAATCGCGGTCGGGTCTTCTATGACGCCAACGGAAACGCTCTCACGGATGCCGGCGATCGTGGACTCGCGGGGCGGACTGTGTTCCTCGACGCAGATGAAGACGGCGTGTTGGATACGAGCGAACTCCGCACGGTCACGCTGGCCGACAATTTGGCGACGAGCGGGATCGACGAAGCGGGCACCTACGAATTTGAGATCGTTGCGCCGGGAGACATTGATGTTCGCACTCTGATCGTGGCCGGGGAGCAATTCACGACTCCAAGCGGCGGCGTTCACGAAGCGACCGTCGTGTCCGGGCAATTGTCATTTGCGGACTTCGGCCTGGTTGTTCCGTTGACGATCACGGACCTGTCGTCGAATCCGGCATCGGTCTCTGGCATCACAGAAGGGGATGCGGGCCAGGCGATCCTGACGTTCCGAGCGGAGCTGCCGGCGGCGGCTCCGGTGGATGTTTCCTTTTTGGCCACGATCACTGGCGGCGCGGCGACCGTGGGAACAGATGTCGTCGAGCGGGCGGTACCGCAGCGGACGATCGTGATTACGGCCGGGCAGACCAGCGTGGATTGGAGCTATGCGGTCCCGGCGGACTCGACGGACGAATTCGACGAGACGATTGTCGTCACGATTTCCAATGTGACGAACGCATTGCCGCCGGCCAGCGCGATGATCACTGGGGTGATTCTCGACAACGATGCTCCGCCGACCGTTTCGATTGGAGACGCGCAACTCGTCGAGGGTGATCGTGGTCCGAATACGCTGATGTTTCCGGTCACGTTGTCGGCTCCCAGTGGCAAGCCGGTTTCGGTGACGTTCACGGTCGCGGCGGGCACAGCGTCCGCGGGCGTGGATTTCGTCGCTGCCGCGCAGCCGGTCATGGTCAGCTTTGCTCCGGGTGTCACATCGGCGACAGCGCTCGTGAACCTGGTGACGGACTTCACCGATGAAGCGGATGAAACGCTGACGGTCACGTTGGGAGAGCCGATCAACGTCACGATCGCCGATGGACAGGCCACGGGAACGATCCTCGACGATGACATCAACCTGACGGTCACGACAGACGCAGACAAAATTGATCAGACGGCTGGCGACGGCGTGGTCAACACGGGCGTGGCCAACGAGATCACGTTGCGTGCGGCGGTGATGACGGCCAATCAACTTGCCGGTGACGACGAGATTGTCCTGCCGGCCGGGACGTTCACGTTCACGCTGGGGACACGCTCGGAAGATGCGGCGGCTTCGGGTGATCTCGATGTGACCAGCGGCTATCTGCGGATTCGGGGGACAGGGACGATAGAGAACCCGTCGATCATCGACGCGGCGGATCTCGACCGAGTGTTTCATGTCCGCAACGGCGCGACGCTCGAATTGATCAACGTGACGCTGCGCAACGGAGACCTCGGAGATTCTCAGGACGGCGGCGCGATCGCGGTCGATGCTTCGGGAACGTTGATTCTGACGCAGACGAAACTTGAGAATCACACCGCGCGCACGGGCGGAGCGTTGTTCTTGCTGGGGAACTCGACGCTGACGGTGTCTCAGGCAACGTTCACCGGTAACACGGCGTCGGGAGCGACATCTCCGGGTGGCGCGATCGCCACATCGGGATCGGGGATTGTGCTCAACGTGGCGGACAGTACGTTCCGTAACAACACGGCGGTCACCGGTGGCGGTGCGATCTTCAGCACGGGAACGTTGACCGTGACTGACAGCACGTTTGAATCGAATCGCGCGGAGGCGGTCGGTTCGAGCCAGTCGTCGCGTGGCGGTGCGATCTTCAGCAGTTCGACGACGATGCTGTCGATCGAGTCGAGCACGTTCTCGCAGAATTCCTCGATCTCGCGTGGCAGCGGGCAATCGACGGGTGGTGCGGTCGCGGCGGATACCAGTACGACGGTCACGATCACGTCGAGCACCTTTGAACGGAACGTGGCGACGGCGGCGGCGGGCGCGACCGGCACGATACGAGTCGGCGGCGGATTGTGGACACGCGGCACGGCGACGATCACCAACTCGACGTTCTCGGCCAACACGGCGGACTTCGACGGCGGCGGGATGTTCGATCAGACCGGCACACTGTCGCTCAATCATGTCACGATCGCGCGGAATGTCTCTGGCCGAAACGGCGGTGGTGTGGCTGTCGCGATCGGCACGGCTAACATCAAGGACTCGTTGATCGCCACGAACACGGCGACCACCAGCAACCCCGACGTGCATGGCACGTTCGTCTCGCAGGGACACAACCTGATCGGCAATCGTGGAACGGTGACGAGCTTCGTTGCCGGACAAAACGGCGATCTGGTGGGCGAGTCGGGAGCGGTCATCGATCCGAGGTTGCTCGATCTGGCAGACAACGGCGGGCCGACTAAGACACACGCGCTGGAGGTACGACAGATCGGCGTGTCCGTCGTCTTCAGTCCGGCGGTCGATGCGGGCGATAACTCCGGCGCTCCGCAGTTCGATCAACGTGGTTTGCCGCGCGATGTGGACGGTCGCGATCTCGGTACGGCCACGCCCGATATCGGCGCGTATGAGTTGCCGCGTAACCGGATGCCATCGCTCGCGGCACAGACTTTCAACGTTGCCGAAAACACGTCGATGGGCAGTCTGATCGGTCGTGTGGTCTTCAGTGACCTGGATGGGAATCTGCGCTCGCCCGCGCTCTCGATCACGGAGGGCGATCAAGACCACTTCGAGTTCATCGCCGCCACTGGCGACCTGAAGGTCAAAACGCCGCTCGATTTTGAATTCAAAGCGTCGTACTCCCTGAAGATTCGCGCGACTGACACCGGCGTTTCTCTGACGGACACCGCCGACGATCTGTTTCGCGAGGCATTCATCACGATCAACGTCACAAACACCAACGAGCAACCGGAGTTGGTGGGGAGCGGTCTCGATAACCGATCGCGACGTGATGGAGATGAAACCGAGACCGTTGATCTGAGACCGCTCTTCGTGGACCCGGACAACGGCGACACGCTGACCTTTACGCTGGTGGGCAACACCAATCCGGAACTCGTCGATGTGCGGCTGGTCAATGGAGGTGTGGCAGTGCGCGAGAGCAGAGGCTGAAAGGCAGCCTCGTCACCGAGGGCGAACTTCGCAAATCCGGCGCTGGTGCGATGGGCACCAACGTCCTGCAAACGGGGAATGACGATTCGCACGCTGACGAGGCTGGATGGAAAGGTGAGCCGCAATTTGCGGCTCTTTTCGTTGCCGTCGATTGGGACTTTGTTCTGACCGTTTCGTCAAATCAGCTCGCGAATCGGTGCCGCGCCATCGGGAAGCAGGTATTGCGGGCGGCCAGATTGATCGACGTACTGCGTGTGCGGATCAATTCCGAGCACATGGAAAATCGTCGCCATCAGATTCTTCGGTTGGATTGGTTGCGACTTCGGGACTTCGGCCTTGGGTGATGATTCACCCACAACCTGTCCCATCTTCAATCCGCCACCCGCCAAGGCCAACGTGCAGAGCGGTCCCCAGTGATCGCGGCCGTTGTGGCCGTTGACGCGAGGCGTGCGACCGAACTCGCCGGTGATGACCAGCAGGATCTTCTCGCTTAATCCACGTTGAGCCACGTCTTCGAGGAAGGTCGCGATCGCGTGATCCATCGGCGGGCAGGCCTGTTCAAGCTGTTTTCCAATCGAGAGCGTCGCAGGCTGACCGGGATCACCGTGCATGTCCCAGCCCTGCGGAGAATTCACGTAGTTGAGCGTCACGAAGCCACAACCTGACTCGCACAATCGGCGTGCCAGCAGCAATTGATCGCCAAAGCCCGTCCCGGCGTGATTGTATTTGGCGCGAAGTCGTGGATCTTCACGCGTCAGATCGAAGGCTTCTTTGGCTCGGCTGAGGATCAACTGGAATGCTTGGCCTTCAAATTTTGAAACGCTATCCAATAAGCCGTTTCGATCCATGTGCCTGTCGAGTCGATCCACCTGTGCGAGCAGTGATCGGCGATCTCCCAACCGCGTCATATCGGTTCGCAGATTCATGTTGTTCCGCGCTTCGCCGCCGACATCGAACGGGCTATAGGTTGCTCCCAGCCAATTCGCTCCATCGGCAAACAGTCTGATAATCGGATGTAAGTCGGCACGCCAGATTGCGGATGATTGGTGCCACGCACGCGCGCCGCGATTGATCCGAATGACGGCTTGATCGGCCCGACACCGGCGTCGACTGCGGGATGATCTGCACCGGTCATGACATAGTGCACGCCACTGCCATGCCCGGAATTCCCGTGAGCAAACGAGCGGACAAACGCCATCTGATTGGCTTGCTGAGCCATCTTCGGAAACACTTCGCCAATCTTGACACCGGAAATCGACGTGGAGACCGAACCGACCACGCTCCGAAACTCAGACGGAGCCTCCATTTTTGGATCGAACGTCTCGATATGAGTCGCGCCGCCGCCGAGCCAGACCCACACGACGGACGTGTCTTTGACTGACCGACCTTCGGCCGCCGCCACCGCTCGTTGTCGAAGCAGCCCTGGCAGGCTGAATCCCGTCAGGCCCAGCGCCCCGACTTTCATGAACTCGCGACGATTGGTTCCTTCACATGTTCCAGCGAGTGGTTGACCCCAAAGATTCAGCATGATCGTGCTCCTGAATGGGAGGTTGGAAGGTTCGATTCAGGCAACGCGGCAGATTGCGTTTTAAGCGGCAGGCGGGACGGCACTATCGGGAGTGAGGTATCCCGGTCATCGAAGAACGGTCAAGAAACGCATCAGGCCAGCGCCAGCGATACCGTAACTCCCGACGTCAGCCTGCTGCGGAACGACGGCACCGCGAATTTCCTGTCGCCGGAGTCAGCCGGTGTGCTCAATGAATCGTCCGGTGCACTCCGATTCTCCATCGCCGCACGCGATATTGATGGCAACGGAACCCCTGATTTGATCATTGCCGACAAGGACAGCGAACGAATCTCCGTCCTGAGAAACACGCTGCAACCCGGCTTCGTCACCGTGCGCGTTGTCGAATCGATGGACGTGACCGGCGTCAGCTTTACGCTGGAAACCTTGAATCAACCGCCGAGCTTCACGAAGGGAGCGAATCAGTTGGTCGATGAGGATGCCGGCACGCGGACGATCACGAACTGGGCCACGTCGATCAGTTCGGGTGGCTCGAACGAACCGGCGCAGGCGGTCGATTTCGTCGTGACGAATGACAATGAGAATCTCTTCAGCGTGCCGCCGGCGATCTCCGCCAACGGCACGCTGACCTACACCACCGCCGAGAACGCGAATGGCATCGCGACTGTCACCGTGCGAATTCATGACGACGGCGGCAGCGCGAACGGTGGCAAGGACACCAGCGAACCGCAATCGTTCACGATCACCGTCACGGCTCTCAATGACCAACCGGTGGCCAATGCGCAGTCGGCCAGCACTCCCGAAGACATCGCTGAAGAAGTGACGCTGGCTGGTGCCGATCGCGACCCGGAAGTGACTCAGTCGCTGACGTTCTCAATCGTTACGCCACCGTCTCACGGAACACTCGGCACTCTGGATGCTTCCACGGGGCGAGTGACTTACACGCCCGACGAAAACTATCGCGGCCCGGACAGCTTCACCTTCCGAGTCACCGATGACACGCTCGCCGGAGGAGCGGCTCTCGATAGCGAGGTGGCCACAGTCTCACTGACGGTCACTCCCGAAAACGATCGCCCCGTCGCGACCGCTCAACAGGTGACGACGGATCAAGACGCAGCGATCTCGTTCAGCCTGACGGGAGTCGACGGCGATGCTGGGGAGAATCAGGCACTGACCTTTGCCATCGCGTCCCAACCTCAACGTGGAACGTTGAGTGGATTCAATCCGGCAACGGGAGCGGTCACCTACACGCCGAATCCGGGAGTCATTGAACCGGACAGTTTCACGTTTACCGTGACGGACGACGCCTCAGCGGGTGGCTCGGCATTAACCAGTCTGCCGGCAACGGTGAACCTGACGGTGAATCGGCTCTTTGACGTGGTCTTCACCGGCAGCGGCAGTAATCCGCTGACGGCAACCACTCCCGATGGACGTCTGCAGATCACCGGGACCGGGGTGCTGATCCAAGTCAATCAAGCGGTCGTCCCGAACACGAACAACGTGGAGAGCCTCTTCATCCGCTCGCTGACCATCAACGGTGCTGGTGGTAAAGACAACCTCAACCTTTCAGGACTCTCGCGAAGCCTGTTTCCGAGACTGCGTGAGATTGTCTTGAGCGGCAACGCGGGGGACGACGTCATCATCGGCACGAGCTTCGATTCGAATAACGTTGTCGAACGGATCAGCGGCGGGGCCGGCAACGATCTGCTCAACGGCAGCGGAGGCCGCGATCGACTGGTCGAAACTCAAACGGGAACGTCGGCGCTGAACGTCAGCCTCAAGGCCGTGACCGGTAGCTTGACCAGACTGACGCTCTCTGGCTTTGGCACCGACACCATTGAAGCGTTTGAAGAGATGTCACTGACCGGCGCCGGCGGTGCGGACAAGATCATGGTCGATCTCTTCCCTGGCAACGTGACTCTGATCGGCGGGCTTGGAAATGACACCTTGATCGGCGGTGCTCTTGCGGACTCTCTCAACGGCGGTGTCGGCAACGACTCGTTGACCGGAAACGGTGGTGACGATCAGCTTCTTGGTGACGATCCTCTCGTTGCTGGCAGTGGGATCGACACCATCACCGAATCGGATTTGGCAAATACATTGGCAAGCAACTTCGTGCTGACTCCGATCAGCCTGCTGGGACGCGGCTCGGACACGCTCAGTTCGATCGAGAAGGTGAAGCTGACCACCTCCAACGTCGGCTCGCGGATTGATGCCTCCGCTTATGGCGGCGATACCACGCTGACGGGAGGAAATGGAAACGACCTGCTCATCGGCGGCAGCGGAACCGATTCCATTGTGGGAGGCAAAGGGAACGACACTATCACGGGGGGCTTGGGCAAAGACACTTTGACAGGCGGAACCGACGCCGGCACCGCCGACACGTTGATCGAAAACGTCAGCGGCACCGTCACGATCACCGCCACGACGCTGACGACGGTCATCTCCGGTCCAACCACGACCGTCATCGAAGCTCTTTCGGGATTTGACGCCGTCTCGCTCACCGGCGGCAGCGGTTCCGACACGATCAACGCGAGTGCGTTGCTCTTCGCGGTGACGTTGCTGGGAGGTGGCGGAAGCGACACGCTCACTGGAGGAAGCAGCGGCGATCGCCTGGATGGCCAAAGTGGCGACGATGTTCTGACAGGTGGCTTGGGAGCAGACACGATCAGCGGCGGTGACGGCGTGGACCGGCTGGTCGAAGTCAGCAAGGCGACGGTTGCGACGAACTTCACACTGACCGATTTCCAGGAGAGCGACGCTCAAGTTACCGGATTCGGTATCGCCGCAGTCCCCGAAACTTTGTCGAGCATCGAGTCGGCCAGTCTGACCGGTGGCAGCAACAATGACACGCTGACCGCCGCTGGGTTCACACGCGGCAGCGTCACGCTGACCGGCGAAGCGAATAACGATCAGTTTGACGGTGGCGCGGGGACGGATCGCATTGTCGAAGCGGGATTCAACTTCACGATCAGTTCCGTCTCGCCGCTCGTGAATGGTGTGTCGACCGGTCATGGTTCATTGACCGGCAACGGCAACGACATCCTGCTTAACAACAACATTGAGGAAGCCTCGCTCACCGGAACGACTTCCGCCAACACATTGACGGCGATGAACTTTTCGGGAGCCGTCACGCTCAATGGCCTGAGTGGCGATGACAAACTCTTCGGCGGCAGTGGCAACGATCAACTCAATGGCGGCGATGGCAAGGATTCGCTGGAAGGCAACGGAGGTGGCGACACGCTCTTCGGGAACGGCGGCATTGATACGTTGAACGGTGGTGCCGGAGCCGACTCGCTCGACGGCGGCAACGACAACGACAGCCTCGGTGGCCAAGCTGACCAAGACACCCTCATCGGAGGTGCCGGACAAGACACGTTGATCGGTGGCGCTGGAGCCGACACGTTGAGCGGCGGAGAAGGCAATGACATTCTGGATGGTCAGGCCGATCAGGACTCGCTCATTGGTGATGATGGTCGCGACATATTGATCGGCGGCTCTGAGTCCGACACGCTTCTGGGAGGACTCGGTGAGGATGTCCTGATTGGCGAGAGCTTCATGGTCAATGCGACCGTGCAGCAACGAACGGCGGCTTTCAACGCCATCCTCGCCGAATGGACGTCGAGTCGCACTTACGAGCAGCGAGACGCGAACCTTCGGCTAGGCGGAGGCTCCGTCGGCACAACGCGGCTGTATGCCAGCACTCTGCAAAACGACAACGCGATCGACCGCCTCTTCGGAGAAAACGCCCGCGACTTGTTCTTCGGATTGGATAGTGAAACTCCCGATCGGATCACCACTATTGGAGCCGACCAGGAATTCCCCCGCTAAGAACGTCGAACCGAAGAGAATCTCAGTCGCGGGAGCGACTGAGCTACATAGGCGATTCGCTCCCTCGACTCGCATTCCGAACGCCGATCAGAGTTCATTCTGCGAGAAGCTCTCAATCTGTTGGCCCCGCCTCCCATCGGATTTTGGGACACCCCCCGGCGGTGTGTGGAACGTGTCATGCACCGGGGATATGCTCCCCGCCCGACCGGGGACGTGCTTCAGATTCGCGAACGCTGTCCTGTCGGTTCGGCGAGCACCACGATCAGGAGAGCAGTCATGTCGAACAAGGGAACGCAGCTTCCTCGGCGTCAGTTTTTGAAGACGGCAGTTTCGGCGGCCAGCGCCGCCGTGATGGCACCCACGATCATTCCCGCCTCTGCCTTGGGGCTGGAGGGAACGGTGGCTCCCAGCGAGCGGATCATTGTCGGCGGCATCGGCATCGGAAACCGCGGGCTGTATGACCTCGGCTGTTTCCTGGAGCAAAGCGACATTCGGTTCGCGGCCGTGTGCGACGTGAAAGAAGCTCGCCGCACGTTGGTCAAGAAGATGGTTGATGAGAAGTACGGCACTACGCTCTGCGACATGCACCGCGACTATCGAGACCTGCTCGACCGCAGCGACATCGACGCGGTGTTGATCGCGACCGGCCCGAACTGGCACTGCACGATGTCGATGGCCGCCGCGAAGGCCGGCAAGGACATCTACTGCGAAAAGCCCTGCACGAAGAACATCGAACAGAGCCTGATCCTGCGGGACACGATCAAGCGCACCGCGCGAATTTTTCAGGCGGGAACCCAACGTCGAAACCTGCCGCACTTTGCGTTCGCGTGTGAGTTGGCTCGCACCGGAAAGCTCGGAAAGATGAAACGAGTGTTTGCACATCCGGCCGGGATGACCTCGATGTTGAGTGGTTGGCTGCCGGCTGAACCGGAACCGGAGAAGGAAGTCATCGATTATGACAATTACCTCGGCCCGGCCGCGTGGCGACCGTTCAACAAGGCACTGCTCGCCGGCTTCCACTTTGAAAAGGGAGGCGGATTCATCGGCGCGTTCGGCGGCGGCGGCGTCCTCGAATGGGGTTCGCACTGTGTGGACCTCTGCCAGTGGGCGATGGGAGATTGCGAACCTCCCATTGAATACAACCCGCCGAAAGACGGGCACCTTGTCGCGAAGTATGCCAGCGGTGCCGAACTGATCTTCCGCGAAAAGGATTGGATTCCGCTTGGCTCATGCCCCGTGCGATTCGAGGGAGAGACCGGCTGGGTCGAAGCGGGTGACAGCGGCAAGATGGTGCTCAGCTCACCGGAACTGCTCGCCGGCCGCACGGTCCTGGAGATTGGCGGCTATCCGGCCACGTTCCATGTGCGAGACTTCCTCGACTGCGTGAAAACTCGCTCGCAACCGAAGACGAACGCGCTCGCAGCCTGCAACGCTCACATCGCGTGCCACGCGGCCAACGTCGCGCTCTATCTCAACCGGCAAGTCAAATACGACAACAAAACCAACACGTTCATCGACGACGAACCCGCCAACCGCATGCGCTCCGAAGCGCTCCGCGAACCCTGGCGTCTGTAGTTCGTAGGACGGGCACTCCTGCCCGTCTCCGTCATGACGGCCAAGAGTGGCCGTCCTACCTTCAATCACATCGTCCTCAACGACCAGGACCGCAACCATGCTTTTGAATCAACGATTCCTTCACTCTGTTTTGCTGGCCGCATTGATGTTCGCGGCCCTCACCTCAGCCAAAGCCGCCGATGGCATCAAAGCCTCGCCGGAGAAAGAAAAAGAATTGATCGCCATCCTGCGATCCGACGCACCGCCACAGGACAAGGCGATTGCCTGTAAGAAGCTGGCGATCGACGGGTCGAGCGAATCGGTTGCCGATCTGGCGAAATTGCTTTCCGATCCCCAACTGGCCTCGTGGTCTCGAATCGCGCTTGAGGCGATTCCGGGAACCGCTCCCGACGAGGCGTTGCGAAAAGCGTCCGAGTCGCTCGAAGGTAGACTGCTGGTCGGCGCGCTGAATTCGATTGGTGTCCGCCGTGACGCGAACGCAGTCGAAGCATTGACCAAACGATTGAGCGACAAGGACGAAGAAGTCGCATCCGCGGCCGCAGTCGCCTTGGGCCGCATCGGCAGTGAAGCTGCCGCGAAGCCACTGCGACCGCTGTTGACCAGCGGTCCCGCCAAAGTCCGCTCAGCCGCCGCCGAAGGCTGTGTGCTTAGTGCCGAACAATGGCACGCTGCGGGCAAGTCGGCAGAGGCGGTCGCGCTGTACGACGAAGTCCGCAAGGCCGAACTTCCGAAACAACGCATCGTCGAAGCGACTCGCGGTGCGATCCTCGCTCGCAAGGACGAGGGAATCCCGCTGCTGCTGGAACAATTCCGATCCGCCGACAAGAAGATGTTTGAACTCGCACTGTTCACCGCTCGCGAGTTTCCCGGCAGTGAAGTCGATAAAGCGCTTGCCTCGGAATTGGCCAAGGCCACTCCCGAACGTGGAGCGTTGATCGTTCAAGCGATGGCCGATCGCAAGGAGACTGTCATCGTCGCTGCCATCTCGGAAGCCGCTGGCAGCGGACCGAAGCCGGTGCGCCTGGCTGCGATCAAAGCCCTCAGCCAAGTCGGCGATGCGTCCTCCGTCGATGCACTCTTGGAAACCGCTGTCGATAAGGACGAAGACTTGGCTCTCGCCGCAAAGGCAACGCTCGCCGATCTGCCAGGCGAGAAGGTCAATTCGCAAATCGCCGCGATGCTCCCCAATGCCAAAGGGAAGACGTACCCACTGCTGATCGAACTCGTTGGCCAACGTCGCATCGAAGCGACTCCGGCTCTGCTCAAGGCGATCGAGAATTCCGACAAGAACGTGCGAAGCGCCGCGCTGATCGCGCTGGGTGAGACGGTCTCTCTTAAGAATCTGCCGGTGTTGATCACGCAAGCCATCAGCCCGAAGAATGCGGACGATGCCGCGACCGCTCAGCAAGCGCTGAAGTCGGCGAGCGTCCGTATGCCTGATCGGGAAGCGTGCGCGACGGAACTCGCCGCCGCGTTTGAGAAAGCTCCCGCTGCCTCGAAGGTCTTGTTGCTCGACATCCTGGGTGATGTCGGTGGTGAGAAGGCACTGAAGACGCTCAGCGCGGCCGCCAAGAGTACTAGCCCACAGCTTCAAGATGCTGGCAGCCGAGTGCTCGGCAAATGGGCCAGCCTGGATGCCGCGCCGGTGCTGCTCGACTTGGCCAAGACCGCGCCGGCCGCTCAGTTCCGCAACCGCGCGTTGAAGGGCTACATCAGTCTCGCCCGACGATTCGCCATGCCCGACGAACAGCGAGCCGATATGTGTCAAAAGGCGTTTGATCTCTGCAAGGAACCAGCCGAACAAAAACTGGTTCTGGATGTCTGCCGCATCCAACCCAGCGCTGAGACTCTCAAAGTGGCGATCAAACTCATGAAGGTTCCGGAACTCAAAGAGGACGCGACGCAGACAACGTTGCTTGTTGCTCAAAAGCTTGGAACCAAGGGGATCAACGTCAGCGAACAACTCAGTAAAGCTGGCTTTGAGAAAGTGAAAGTCGAAATCGTCAAAGCCGAATACGGTGCCGGTGCGACCCAAAAAGACGTTACGGCGATCGTCCGCAAACAGGTCACCGACTTGCCGCTGATTGAGTTGGTCGGAGACGGCTACAACGCCAGCTTCGGCGGCGACCCGGCTCCGAGCACGGTCAAGCAATTGAAGATCCAGTACAAGATCAACGGCAAAGCGGCCGAGGCCACGTTTGCCGAAAATGCCCTCATTGTTCTGCCGATGCCGAAGTAGAGGCAGCTTCAAAACCAGCACAACACGCAAGCGAGTGGTTGTTTTTGCGGCGATTGACCGCTCGCTTGCGCTTCGTGCTAGGTTCTGCGACCGCCTCAAATCGTGAACTGAAGAGCTTCTCGATGCTCGCTCCTATCCTCATCGGCCTCGCAGTTCTTGTGATCCTGTTTCTCATCGTCGTGGCGATCCGCCCCTCCGAGTTCCGTATCACGCGGACAACAAGAATTGCCGCGCCGCCATCTGCCGTCTTCGCGCAGGTCAACGATTTCCATCGTTGGACGGCTTGGTCCCCGTGGGAGAAACTCGATCCAGAGTTGAAAAGAACTTACTCAGGACCGAACTCCGGAACCGGCACGATCTACGCGTGTGCCGGCAACAAACAAGTGGGCGAAGACCGCATGACGCTGACGGAAACCTGCCCTCAAGATTTGACCCGCATCCAACTGGAGTTCATCAAGCCCTTCGCAGCCACCAGCCTCGCGGAGTTCACCTTTCGGCTCGAAGGCCAACAGACGGTCGTCACCTGGAGCATGTCGAGCCGGCACAACTTCATCAGCAAGGCATTCTGCATGTTCATGAATATGGACAAGATGGTCGGTGGCGACTTCGAGAAGGGACTGACGCCTCTGAAATCCGTCGTGGAAACCGGGCCTCTGCATTAGTCCGAATGATTCCTGGATTCCTACGAACCCGACGCGCAAGCGAGGCCGAATTCTTCGATCAACACCGCTCAGGTGATCGAAGGCTGGAGAAGCGTTCGCCCTCGCTTGCGTTTCGAGTGAGTGTCGGTTGTTGCTGAGGAAATTCGGCGGCAAAAGAGTGGGCCGCCGGTCGATCGCAAGCGGCGGGGTGCGGAGTTGGTTCGATGACGTTGTTGTTGTGTCCCGAATGTTGCCAGTGGCGCGAACCGGTTGAGGGGCGTTGTCCCGTATGTGCCGGGTCGCTTGATCTCGCCATTCCCGATCCTTCTTTGGAGACGGTGGCCTCCGAAATCGGAGAACTGCACGGATTACTCGGCGAGGCGGAGGTGAAGCGCGGCGACTTGCCGAAGCGGGGCCGGCTTTGGGCGACATTCAACGGGTTGCTGTTTGTGCCGTCCGAGTCTCGAGTCATCGTGTTTGCAAATAACAAACGTGCGGGGAATGCAGTCCCCTCCGGAAGACTTGGCCGATGGATTGGTTGCTGGTGGTCGCGGTTGAGCGGACGCGAACGGGCAGATCGATTTGCTTGCGAACATCGACCAAGCGCGTTGGTTGCCCGCGATCCGCTCGCGTTGGCAGAGTTGCTGCGATCTGATCCGGCAATTCTGTTTTGGTCGCGCGGAACGATCGCCACGTGGCGGAGGCAACGCGGTCATTGGGTATTGATTCGACCGAACACATTCTCGTGGCCAGAGCGGATTGCGATGCGCGATCGTGATGGCGACCGTGCTCTACAAACCTGGTTGGAGACAACAGCGTGCCCGCTCCCCGTGAATGTTCGCTGACGGAATTCCTCGATCTACTGCGTGAGTCGCTGGCCAGAGACGCCTGTTGGGGGGTCGTGCTGAGTCAGCCATGTCGTGGCGGCACCTTCGCGGATTGCCCAAGCAAATTGACCGTTCGCCCGATCGAGTTGTCCGGGAGCCGTTGCTTTCAACTGGCCGAGCGGCGCGGGAAGCAAGAGTTTCATCAGAACCTCGCTGCCGACGAGTTGCTGATCCGGATCACGTCTGAGTTCGGTGAACGGTTCGAGCAAGCGGATCTCTTCACGCCAGACGCTGACTATTCAGCGCGGGTGATTCGGCAGGGCGTTGCGCGAGTGACGTGCCGCAAACCGTCGAAGTCAGCTCCGGCGCTGACGCATGATCGCGGCAAGCAATACTTGATTCCGGAAGGGCGGCCGTGTCCGTTCTTAGCGGAGATTGGCGTCATGACTCCTTCCGGGCAGGTCAAAGCGGCTAAACAGGCTAAGTTCCGGCAAGTGAACCGGTTTCTCGAATTCGTGGACGACGTCTTGCCGGAGCTACCGCCGAATAGACTCATCCGCGTCATCGACTTCGGATGCGGCAAAAGTTACCTGACGTTCGCGATGCATTACTTGCTGACCAAACTGCGTGGCCGTGAGGTCGAGATCATCGGTCTCGATTTGAAGGCGGAGGTCGTCGCCGATTGCCAGCGGATTGCCGAGAAGCTTGATTGTCGCGGCTTGCGATTTGAAGTCGGCGACATCGCGGGCTACGCGGCAGTGGGACCAGTGGATCTGTCGGTCTCGCTGCACGCCTGCGACACGGCGACCGATGCGGCGCTCGCTCAAGCGGTGCGATGGAAGGCGAAAGTCATCCTCGCGGTGCCGTGTTGTCAGCATGAGGTCTTTGGCCTGCTGACAGATGATTCGCTGCCGGGCTTGCTACGGCACGGCATCTTGAAGGAACGCTTCGCGGCTTTGGCGACCGATGCACTGCGAGCCGCGCTGTTAGAGGCGATCAGTTATCGAACTCAAGTGGTCGAGTTCATCGACTTGGAGCACACGCCGAAGAATCTGCTGTTGCGAGCAATTCGATCCGATCAGCCGCTCGCGAATGTGTTCGAGCGTTACGAGCAACTCAAGCAACAACTTGGTCTGCGGGACTTCGCATTGGAACGACTGCTACAGACGGAACTCGTCGCACTGGCACGAAACCGGGGACATGTTTAACGTGTCGCCTCACCTCCATCCCCTTCTCAGGAGCCTCTCATGCCGAATCAGACGTCGTTGGAGCAGACCGAATTGGCGGAACTCACGCAGTCGGTGGATGACGGCCGAGCCGCCACGGACCCGTTCAAGTTGCTCGCGGCGACGCGGACGTTGCTCGACACGCGGCTGGCGGACTTGAAGGCCAAGGATGCCGCCACGCTCACGAGCGCAGGGGGTCGCGCCACCGCGTCGGCCAATGTGCGAGCGGCTCTCGATCAACTCCAGAAGCTGTTGCGGGACGGGTACAACTTCGTGCAGGGCTTGGGGAGCTTCGCCATCAGCGACGCCGATCGGTTGGGCGTGTTCACGGCGTATGGTTGGGAGAGCGGACTGGTCGGTGACTTCAGCGATGCGCGGATCGAGTCGCTGGCGAATCAGGCGATCACGGCGACGCCGGGGATTGCCGACCCGGCGCATCGGTATCCCGCTGCGCTCTTGGCGTTGATCACCACGCAGCTTGGCCTCGTGAACACGAATCAGCCGCTGGCCACGGGCGGCTCGGCGCAGGCCGCGACCGACGCTCGCGACGCCGCGCTGGAGCTGCTGCAATTGATCAACGCGCGGGTGCGCTTCTTTTACTGCAACGCGAGCGACGATCTGGACCAGACGGCCGAACTGGTGAAGATCGGCCGCCAACCCCGCCGAGCCTCCGGCGAAGCCGAGTCACAACCGCTCCCGCTGGTCCCCGGCACACTGACGTTGAATGCCACCGCCCTGACGCTGACCGCTCCGGCGCTGCCCGATCATGCCACGACGTTGCGAGCCTATCGCCGACCGGCCGGCGGCACCGCCGAACTGGCCGGCACGTCCGCGACCACCACGGTCTCCCTCATCGAACTCGGCCCGTTGACTTCCGGCGTCTCCTACGAGTTCTGGCTCGTCGGCCGCAACTCCCAAGGCGAAGGCCCGGAAAGCAACCACGTCAGCCACGTCGCGACGTAGTCGATTGCCGTTCCCGACGCCCGGCATCCAAACGTTGCCGGGCGTCTTTGTTGGCTCGTCGCGTGACCTGTCGGCTGCAATGAGGGTCGAAGGATCAAAGGTGATCGGATGAAAGAAGCCACCGCACGCATCAAGATCAACAAGCTGCTGGAGGCGGCGGGATGGCGGTTCTTCGCCGACGCTGCGGGTCCGGCCAACATTCGGCTGGAGCCAAGTGTCACCATCAAAGAGAGCGATCTGAATGCGCTCGGCGAGAACTTTGAGACGACTTCCAAGGGCTTCATCGACTTCCTACTGCTCAACGAGAAGTCCTTCCCGTTCATCGTGCTGGAGGCCAAAGCAGAAGACAAGAACCCGCTCATCGGTAAGGAGCAGGCCCGCAAATACGCCAAGTCTCAGAACTGTCGGTTCGTCATTCTGTCCAATGGCAATCTGCATTACTTCTGGGATTTGGAACGCGGCAATCCCAACATCATCACGTCGTTTCCGACACCCCGGTCGGTCGCTGGATACCAAAAGACGACGCCCGATCCCGCTCGCCTGATCGCAGACCATGTGGACGACGACTACATCGTGCTGACGCAGCGACCGGGCTATCAGTCCGAGGCCGCGTGGCGGAATGAAACGGAGCGTCCCGGATACCTCGAAGCGAACGATCTGCGGTTTCTGCGTCCTTACCAGAAGAAGGCAATTCACGTTTTGCAAGCAGCGATCAAGGCGGGCAAAGATCGGTTTTTGTTTGAGATGGCGACAGGCACAGGCAAGACGCTGACCGCCGCCGCCGTCATCAAGCTCTTCCTCAAGTCGGGCAACGCGGCGCGAGTCCTCTTTCTTGTGGACCGGCTCGAACTGGAAACCCAGGCGTGGAAAGCCTTCGACACGCTGCTGAAAAACGACTTTCAGACGGTGATCTTCAAAGAGAACCGCGACGACTGGCGACGGGCCGAGATTGTGGTCAGCACCGTGCAGTCGCTCCTGTTCAACAACAAATACCAAAGCCTCTTCTCGCCCACGGACTTCGACCTTGTTATCTCCGACGAAGCGCACCGCTCCATTGGCGGAAACTCGCGGGCCGTCTTTGAATACTTCATCGGCTACAAGCTGGGCCTGACCGCCACGCCGAGGGACTACCTGAAGAAGTTCGATAAATCCAAGGCGACCACGAAAGACCCGCGCGAGTACGAGCGGCGGCTGCTGCTCGATACCTATCGCACCTTCGGTTGCGAAGACAGTCAGCCCACCTATCGCTACACGCTCTTGGACGGTGTGAAAGAGGGCTACCTCATCAACCCAACTGTCGTCGATGCGCGCACCGGCATCACGACCGAGTTGCTGTCCGAAGACGGCTTCGTGGTCGAGTTCAAAGACGACCAGGGAGACGATCAAAAGGAAGCCTTCAAGCAGCGGGAATTCGAGAAGCGATTCTTCGCCCCGGCGACCAATCAACTGTTCTGCAAGACATTTTTGGAGCACGC
>SXGU01201604.1_pt1 | contig 57830 bp, 36 predicted proteins | sample 3174531 | NCBI WGS metagenome assembly SXGU01 (sample SAMN11356863, study PRJNA531348) | freshwater metagenome | isolation source: freshwater sample F1-140 | place: China: Fuxian Lake, Yuxi | collected 2017-12-25 | reverse complement strand
GTGCGCGTGGTGACTTCGAACAGGAGCGAAGGGTGGTAATAGCGGATGGCCATGGTCAAGTCCGGCGCGACGAAATGTGCGCTCGAACAGGTGATCGGTTGGGCGCCGGAAAAACCGCGCGGCGGGCCGAAAAAACCTCGCATTGGGCCCGTCCCCGACCCGGTGCCACCTAAATTACCTTACCATTTCATCTGTCTGAACAAAGGTGGGGTCCGTGATCGCCCGCTTGACGCTGACGCAATGCCGCCAGACCATCGCGTACGGGTTCGAACGAACCCAACCGCACGGAGGCGTCCAAAATGGCAAACGACATCATCAGCTACCACGCCACTCTCGCCACCAGCGACCGCGAAATCTGCGAGCGCCTGCAGGCAACAATCACGTCAGGCCTCCCGGAAGCAACCAGCAAGATCTGGCATGGCCATCCCGTGTGGTTTCTCGACGGCAATCCGGTAGTGGGCTACGACCGACTCAAGGCAAGCGTGCGGTTACTGTTCTGGAGCGGCCAGTCGTTCGACGAACCGGGCTTGCGGTCGGAAGGCACGTTCAAGGCGGCCGAGGCCAGGTACACCGCCGCGGACCAGATCGACGAGCAGGACCTGCGGCGCTGGCTCGCCAAAGCGCGCGACATCCAGTGGGACTACAAGAACATCGTCAAGCGCCGCGGCGTCCTGGAGCGTCTGAAATAGACCAGGTCATCGCCGGCAACCCAAAGCGGACGCCCGCCGGATTCACAGCGTCATGCGCATCGCCGCCACCAGCATCCCAGGGACCCGGCAGCCGCCGGGCTGGCGCATGCCATAGCTGCCCGTCTCCGGCACGAACACCGCCGCCGCGCTCAGGTCAGTCAGCGCGTCGCCAAAAAGCGAGAACAGACTGTCGTCCCAACGCATCGTCTCGATGGGCGCCACGAGCTCGCCGTCCCGCACCTCAAAGCACGCGTAGCGGGTCATGCCGGTGATGCGGCCGGCGGGCTGGTCGCTCCAGTTCAGGTAGTGCAGGTTCGATAGCCACAAGCCGTTGCCTAGCAGGCCTAGCACTGCGCGGTCATCCAGGCTGCCGGGGGCCACTTCGGCCGCGCGCAACGATTCCTGCGCGTTGGCGCCCGTACAGGGCAAGCCGTACTCGCGGGCCGAGCGCGCATTGACCAGCGTCCCCACCAGCCGACCTTGCGCAATCAAGTCGTGGCGTGCAGGGGCCAGCTCACCACGGTCGTCAAAGCGCGGCACATGCCCGCCGTCGAATGCCTCGGCCAGCGAGAACCGCGCCGACAGCGCCCGGTCGCCCTCGCGCAAGCCGCGCAACGGACTGACACCCTGCCGCAGCGACGCCTCGCCGACCGCGTCCCACGAAAACATCGCCACCAGATCCGCCACCGCCGCCGGTGCCAGCCACGCCCGATGGTCGCCGCGCCCGATGCGCACAGCGGGCCGCCGCAGCGCCTGCAGCTGAGACCGACCATCGGCCAGCCGCGCCTGCCACGCCGCCGCATCCCACCGCGCCCCCGCCAACGTGCCCTTGAGCGCCCGCTGGCCGTCGGTGTACAGCGAATAGTCCAGCGTATACGAGGTGGTGGAAAACCAGTGGCGCGCCCCAGCCGAAGTCGCGACAGCGCGCATCATCGTGCCGGCCGCATACAGCCCAGCGAGATCCAGGTCGCTCGCCGGTCCCAGCAGCGCCTCGACCGCCTCGTCCGGGCGCAGCAACTGCCCGGGCGTCTCCGCAACGCTCGTCTGCGCGCCCGCCGGAAGCTCCGCAAACGGGTCCACAGGCAACTGCGGCACCTCGGCACGCAACGCTCGCAAGGTCGCAGTGCACCGATCGCGGTCCGTCGCCGCTTCGCCGCACAGCGTCTGCGTCCGAGTCGCACGGCGCACACCATCGGCGCCGCGCAAGTACAACGTCACCCGCAGGTCGGCGTCGTCGACGATGCCGGACTGCCGCACTCTGGCGCCGCTACAGCGCACGAACTGGCTCGACTCGGCGGCGAGCTCCACGGTCAAGAACTCGCCCGGCGCAGCCGCCGACAGAAGCGCGTCTGCCACCGCGTCCCAAGCACCGCGATCCAGCCTCACGACGCACCTCCGAACACCTCAACGCCGCGAAACAGGCAGGCTGGCGAGGCATGGCCGACCCGAATCAGCTGGTTGGGCTCGCCCTTGCCGCAGTACGGCGTGCCATAGGCTTGAAACGTCGAGCGGTCGCCCACCCGCGCCAGGCCGCGCCAGAACGGCACGGTGACGCCACGATAGTTCGGGTTGCGCACGACCTCGCCAACTTTGCCGTTGCGGATCCGACGCCCCAACTCACAACCGAACTGAAACTTATTCCGAAAGTCGTCGATCGACCACGAGCGGTTGGACTCCATCCACACACCGTCCTCGACGGCGGCCACCAGCTCTTGCCACGAGGCGTCGCCGGGCTCCAGGTTGAGGTTGGCCATGCGGTCGATGGGCGGCCGATTCCACGAACTCGCGCGCTGCGTCGCCACACCGGCAATGCCGCTGCGCGCCTGGCTCTCGAGTCCGCCAAGGCCTCGAACCAGCAGCCCTTTATCGATCAGCACCTCGCGGCCAGCCGGCGCGCCAGTATCGTCGCAGCGGTAGCCCGCAAACTCGCCTGGCAGCGTCGGATCCCAGGTCACCGTCATCGCCGCCGAGCCGTACTGCAACGTGCCAAAGTCCGCGCGTTGCACGAACGACCAGCCGGCATAGTTGCGCTCATCGCCCAAGATGCGGTCCAACTCCAGCGGATGCCCAATCGATTCGTGGATCTGCAGCATCATCTGGTCGGGGGCAAGCAACAGGTCGAGCGTGCCGGTCGGACACTCCGGCGCGTGCACCAACTGCACGGCCTCGTCGGCCACGCGGTCCACGCGCGACCACAGGTCTTCGGCAAACAGGTGCTCCCAGCCGCCCTGATAGCTACGCCCGCGCAGCCCGCCGTCGGTGCGCCGCTGCACGACATCGCCGTGCTTGGCCGTGGTCTGGAAATCGGTGGTCACCAGCGAAAACCGCTGCCAGGCATCGGCGCCCGACGACGACACCAGGCCCGTCTCCACGTCTACCGAACGCGCAAACGACTCGGTCCGCACGACTTTGTCCGAGGTCTTCATGCGCTCGCAGATGCGGACCAGCAGCCCCGACAGCTCAGCCACCGGCACGCTGTCGAACGGTCGCTTTGCGGCAGCGACGTAATCCAGGTGGGTGGCCGGCCGCTGCGCTGGCGAAAAGCGAAACAGCGGGCGCTTGCTCGCTTGCACGGCCTGCGCGTGCGCCTGTTGCGCGGCAGCGACCAGACCGGCGACGTCCAGGCGCGGCGTCGCGGCGTAGGCGACCTGCCCATTGACCATGACCTCGGCGAGCACGCCCTGGCTGGCCCAGGTCTCGTTGGCGACCGGTTTCGCATCGCGGTAGGCGCGCTCGGTCGTGGTTTCGCGCACATGGCGAAAACCGACCCAATCGGCGGCGAGGTCAAGAGCGTTCAATGCGGTGTGCAACGTCTGGCGCCTGGGCCCGAAGGTAACGGTGTTTTCGGCGGTTGGGTAGGGGTGCCGCGCAAAGCAGTGCCTTGCACGACAACGGCGCCGCTTTCCAGGGTTGACGCGGCACCGCGAAAACGCCAACGTGCGCGCGACGGACGTACGCTGAGGTCGAGTCATGAAGCTGCAGTTGCTCTGTTCCGCGGCCGTTTGTGCGGCCGTCCTTTCGCTGACGTCGTGCGAGGTTGCGTCGCCGCCCGCAGTCGCAGGCGCTACGACACAAGACGCGGCCGCCGAGGTTGCCGTAGCCGACGCGACGCAGGAAACGGCCACAGGCGGAGCGGCGGCCGACGTGCCTACCGCTGCGACGGAATTACCGAGTTCCAGCGCGGACGCGCCGGGCCAGCCAAGTGACGTAGCGGCCGACACTGCGGCTTCGCCTGACGACGCGGACGCAGCTGCAGCACCCGACATCGCCCCGACCGATGCTGCCGCAGACACAGACACCAAGCCTGCACCGCCGCCGGTTCTGCTGCCGCCGGAAATGGCGATCCCTGGCACCCAGTACAATGGCAGCGTCGCCTACTTGCGCAAGGCTGCTCCGGGGCTGGCCTGGGCTGAGGAATTCGTCGAGATTTCAGCGCCAATTACCCCCAAGACCCAGGTCATCTACCCCAAGCAGGGCGACAAGTTTCCCAAAGACCTCGCCGGCATGCAGACCCTGGCCCACGAAGCGGCGCTGACCTACGACTACTTGCTGACTGTCTGCGCCAAAGACTACCCCGGCATTACGCTATTGCCGCCGGAGGCGCCCAAGGTCCTGCCGGCCGACAAGCTCAGCATGAACTTTGAGCTGACCGCGCAGTGCTCCTACGAGAAGTGGACGGCCAAGCCCTACTGGATCCCGATGTTGGTCGACAAGGTCGACATCTGCGCGGCGGAGCTGGGCCTGGACTGGGCGCTGCTCGCGGAAGCGGACGTCGCCAGCTTGACGGCAGAGCAGGTGGCGGTCCTCAAAAAGGGGCTTACCCCGAGCGGCAAGGCCTCCTTTGGCAACTTCTACTTCTCGACCAAGGTGTTCGTGCGCGCGGCCAAGGGACTGCTGATGACGGGCGCGCTCGAAGTTGGCGCTGCGCTCAAGAGCATCGAAGACAGCATGCCGTGCAAGCAGTGTTTTCCGGACCCGTGGACCTACCACCTTGAGGGCGGGACGACGCTGCGGTGCATTCGGGTACGCGGGGTCAAAGAGCAAAAGTAACGAACAGTCTCACGAGTCCGCCCATGCCAACCTCCCATCGTGCAATTGTGCTTGCGGTCGTTGGCGTAGCTGCCGCGTGCTCGACTGAAGCGCCACCGGCATCCGATCCGCGGGCCACACCCACAGTCGCCCTGTTGGCGCCCCTCGGCACCGCCGCAATCCAGTGGCAGGCCCCCAAAGACGGCGCCATCGTATCCGTCGCCAAAGGCCAAAAGGCCAAGGTTGTCGCCACCTACACAGCCAGCGGCGTTGGCAACGCGGAAGTTCATTGCTACGCGGACAATCAGTGGACGAGCAACGGGGTTGGCAGCGCCTGTTCGTTTGACCTCGGGCCCGGCGGCCATGTCCTCGCCGCGGTGCTCGCCCCAACGCCAAAGCTCGAGTTCGGGGGCAAGGCAGCTACCGCAGTGCTCTGGCTCTCCGTTTCGCCACCGTGTGCGGCGACCGCCGACTGCGCGGACGCCAACCCGTGCAGCAGCGAGGCTTGCGTCGCCGGCCAATGCGCGTACAAGGCCGTTGCCGACTGTTGCAGCGCCGACCAGCAGTGCGCCGTCGCCGACCCGTGCCGCAAGGGCTACTGCATCGACAACGTCTGCCGCAGCGCCAACGACCCGGCCAAGCCCAAGTGTTGTTCAGCACTTGGCAATCTGGACTGCGACGACGGCAATCCGTGCACGACCAACAAATGCGAGCAAGTCGGCGCCGACGGCGCGGGCGTATGTTCGAGTGGCCTCGCGTTCGACCAACCGGCCGGGTGCTGCCTCTACGGCGCAATCAATGCCAACCTGTCGTGCGACGACAAGTTGCCTTGCACCGCAGACTATTGTGACGCCTACCAATGCAAACACCTCCAGGTGGTGGGCTGCTGCCAGGACCCGATCGACTGCGACGACGGCCAGGCGTGCACGCTCGACCTGTGTGTGCCGTTCGAAGGTGGCTTTGTCGGCATGTGCAGCTACACCAAGACCAGTTGCTGCGACGCTTTCGATTGCAACGACGGCAAGGGCTGCACGCTCGACGCCTGCACCTTGGCTGGCGCATGCACGCACACTGCGCTCGGCCCCGACTGCTGTGACAGCAATAGCGAGTGCGACGACGGCCAGCCTTGCACGCTCGCGGCGTGCGTCAACCATGCGTGCGTCGCCGCGTTCATCGCTGACGGCAAGGGTTGTTGCCAGAACAACGGCGACTGCGACGATGGCAAGGTCTGCACGACCGATACGTGCGCAGTGTCAGGCGGTTGCAAACACACGGCCATCGCCGATTGTTGCACCGACGACGCCGAAGCCAACGCCAATTGCGACGACGGCAATCCGTGCACCATTGCGTACTGCATTGGCCTATCCTGCCACCAGTTCAAGGCCAAGACTGGCTGTTGTCAGAGCGACGCAGACTGCAACGACACGTCCGCATGCACGGTCGACAAGTGCCAGAGCATGGCCGGAGGCAAGGGAACCTGCAGCTACAAGGACTTCCCCGGCAGCTGCCCAAAGACCGCATGCATGCCCGATAACAAATCCAGCTGGACCTACGACAAAAACGACTGCAGCCAGGAAATGTGTGCGCTGGTGGACGGCAACTGGACGATTGTCAAACAGTGGATGATTCCGAACTGCTGCGTTGACAACGCAGACTGCGAGGACGGCGACCCGGCGACGCTCGATGTGTGTTTGGCGCAGGAGTGCGTGTTTTTTCCGTGGGTCGGCACCCGCTAGTTCATCAGGTCGACAACTTCCGCCGCACCGCGGCCGCGCCCCCGGACCCAGATATGGAAGCCAAGCGCATTGACCAATCCGCCGACACTGGCCTTGAGGTGGGCTGCGGTCCGCTTGGCCACGCCGAACGGGCCACACCTGAACACGCGCGCTACGCCGGCCCCACAGGCACACCGCCCCCCTCTTGGTCGGTGTCACCACCCGCTTTGCGTCCTCCGCGCAAATACCCCAACTTCTGCAGCACCTGCCCATTCTTGACCTTGGCCTGCACAATCGTCGACCACTCGATGTACCACGCCCACAGTTCGCTTTCGGCGGCCTGCCGGTCGGCGCGGTCCTGCTCCGGGTCCTCGGCCGGCACCGGTGCCAACGTCGCCAACTTGGCCAGCAGCGCATTGCCTTGGGCCACGGCCTCGGCGCCAAACCCGCGCTTGGCCAGCAGATCCTTGGCGGCCTGCGCTTCCGCGCCCTGCATCTGCGCCACCCGGTCGAGCAGCGTGCGCACCGTCACTGCCGCGCCGATGCCATTGGCCTGGGTGAGGTTCAGGAACACCATTGCGTGCAGCGCAGGGTAGCGGCGCTCGAGCGTCGCGGCCACGACCGGGAACCACTCGTCTTCGAAGGCGTCGATGGCCGCGACCAGCTTGGGGTCTTCGGCCTGTGGCCCGGCCGATACGTCCATGCGGTCGCCGGCCGCGCGGCGCAGCAGGCCCCAGCCGGCGTCGAGTTCATCCTGGTCAAAGCCCAGTACCGACATGGCCTTGCGAGATCGCGGGCTGGCCGCGCCGATGAGGAAGGTCAGGACGCGGTGGATCTTGTCAGAAGTCACGTTGTAGTTCGACATGGAGGATCTCCTTGGGGTTTGGGCAGTGGCGGTCGACAGCGCGACCGGGATTGCCAGAAGGCGGTGTCCAATTGCGGGCGCACAGACCATCTGTCGGCGCGCAACAACCAATCGGGCAGGCGCAGGCACCGATGCAGCGGGGTATCGGTACCGACTGAGCGGGGTATCGGTCCAAGCGCCGGGGGTATCGGTACCGTTTGCCGACCCTGTCCGACCGATCCGGCAGCGCAGGCGACCGCTTGGGCGGGGTATCGGTTAGCGGCGGCGACCCAAAACGCGGCATGTCGCGCAGAACGCAGCGCGCGGCAACATTGCGCGGCGGGTTGCATGACGCTTGGGGCCTTGCTTGAAGGCGACCAGACCTTCTGGTCGGCGGTTGGGCGATTTTGGGGCTGTGCGGCGGAAAGGTCAAGCGCGGGTTGGGCGCCTCAGGTTGACACCGCCCGAACTCCGCCGCAGCATCGCGCCAGCGCCACGAGCCTTTCGCCGCGCAATTGTGCCAGCGAGCGGACATTGGCATCGCTGACGTTGTCGTTTTGGCGGGGCCCGACCAGGCGCTGGCCGGCCGTCAACAATCCGCGGCGCATGCGCGGTTGGAGGCGGTGCAGGCCCAGTATTGGGTTGCACGGGACCGCGCGGCCGCGGCAATGGCGGCTGAACAGGCTGCGGCACGGACAATCGCGGCCCTGGACCCAACGACGCCCGCGTGGGCTGTGGCAAATGATGCCCTGCAGAGCGCTGCACGGGACCGCGCACAGGCGACGCACTGGGAATCCGTCCGCCGCACGACTCTGCGCACCGCGCACGAGGAAGCTGCCGGCAGCCCGCCGACAACACGCCGCCTGCGGTTCCTCCACACGACCGTCAAGGGCGGGCAGGTGGCGTTCACGATTGCGGATGAATCCGAGGGCACCATTCGCTTGCTGCAGATTGCCGACGAGGTTGCCTCTGACACGCGCAGCGGGGGCGTGTTGGTGTATGACGAAGTCGAAAGGAGCCTGCACCCTTTGTTGGCGCGATTCCTCCTTTCGGCAGCAATTTCCAGTCCGGGCGACGAGCCGTGGCAGATCCTTTTCGCGACCCATGCCGCTGAATTGTTGGACGCCGACCTTGTTCCCCCCGCCGGCACCTGGTTCGTCGAAAAGGACCACACCGGCGCGTCACGCCTGCATTCGCTGGCCGACTTCAAGCCTGAGCAACTGGCTCGCCTGCGCGGTCGCCTGGCCACCGGGTACCTCAACGGCCGCTTTGGCGGCATTCCCATTATCGACGACGATATCACGAAACTCGCTGGCAATGAGGCCGACCCATGACGGACGCAGTGGAAGCAGGCGGCCTGCCCCCACGCCCTAGCGGTTTCCGCGACGTCCGTCTGTTTGTCATCGCCACGGAAGGCGCAAGCACAGAACCGCATTACTTTCGCACGCTGATTCGAAAGGGCCTCGTGCCCAAAGCCCTGCATGTCGTGGTCGTTCCGACCCCAAAGACTGGACCAGAGGCCAACTGGTCCGCCCCGCGACACGTGTTGGCCCGTGGGCTTGGCAAAGTCCAGGAATTCGCGCACAGCGGCGATTGGGACGACGATTTGGACATGCTCTGGATGGTCGTGGACGTCGACAGTGACAGAGAGGGCAATCTCAACGAAATCGCCACGGCGAAGCACGTTCGGACAGTCCATCTCGCCGTGAGCAACCCGTGCTTTGAACTCTGGACCTTACTTCACGTTGCGGACGTCCAAGCGCACCCGCGCGGTGCAGGGCCCTTCGGCAGGCGGCGCCAGCGGCTGGCTACAAAGCAGAGCATGTCGACGCGCAACAACTTACCCGTGCCTGTCACGCCGCCCGCACCCTGGATGACAATGGCCGTTGGCCAACCACCAACCCAGGCACCCACGTCTTTCGCCTGTTTGAAGCGTTCGATCCGACACCTGCGGGCAAGGCACCATAGCCCAAAAGCCGCGACATTTGCGTCCCCACCTGCCCCGCACATGTGACAGCGCATGTGTCAACCACCTGCAATCACACGAATAATGTTGTAAACGTCCGTATGCCCCACCGCCCTCGCACCGGCCCTTGAAGCACCCTATATGCCCGCGCCCACAACCGGGCGCCCCTGCTTCGAGGTCCCGCCCATACGCGTCTTTCGTCCCCTGCCCCTGGGCCTGCTGACCACGCTCGCACTCGCCCCCGCCTGCGCCGACGACCCCAAGTGCGGCAACGGCGTCCCCGAAGGCGCCGAAAAGTGCGACGACGGCAACAAAGACGACACCGACGGCTGCCTGAGCACCTGCGTGCCCGCCAAGTGCGGCAACAAACAAAGTGCGCAAGGGCGAAGAAGAGTGCGACGACGCCACCAAGCTCGACACCGACGAATGCACCACAACCTGCAGCGCCAAGGTATGCGGCGACGGCTTTGTCCAGCCCGGCGAAGAGTGAGAAGACAAGAACCCCGACAACACCGACGCCTGCCTGAACAACTGCAAACTCGCCAAGTGTGGTGACGGCAGCCTGCGCAAAGGCGCCGAAGCCTGCGACGATGGCAACAAGAACGACGGCGACACCTGCCTTTCGACCTGCAAAGTGGCCTCGTGTGGCGACGGCGTGGTGCAGGTCGGTGTCGAGCAATGCGACGACGGCAACAATGGCGACGACGACGCCTGCCTGATCAGCTGCAAGGCCGCCAAGTGCGGCGACGGCACTGCCGCCAAAGCCGATGTCTGGCGCGCGCAAATCCTCGACCCGGACGATGCGCCGGAGATTGTAGACCTCACCGTGCAGGTCGACACCCAGGGCCTGGCAGCGGGCCTGTGGGTGTACAAAGTCGCGGCTTTGCGCGCTGCCACACACGCCCATGACCCAGGCGGCGTATCGTTGCCGACCGACCCGGTGACGGTGCGCGTGCCCAATGTCGGCATCCAGCTCAAGGTGACGCTGGCCTGGACCGCAGTGCCTGGGGCTGTCGGCTACGTCGTCTACCGCAGCGACAAGGCCAACGCCAGTCCGGGTACCGAGCAAGTGCTCGCCACGCTCGGCGCCGGCGCGACCAGCTTTGAGGACAGCGGCAGTCCGACCCAAGCAAACACCGCGGCACGTCAACTCGGCGACCTTGGCAACTGGCAGGCGGTGGCGTCGCTGGATGCGGCACGCGAAGGGCTGTCGATGGCCGCCGCCCGCGACCCGAGCGACGCCAAGGTTTGGTATCTCTACGCCGCACTCGGCAAGGGTACGGCTGGCACCGTCCTGACAAACGTTGCCTACTTGACGGTCACGCTGGACAGCGCCGGTCTGCCTGCCGAGTCGAACACCTGGAAGGCAACGACCGCCAAGCCGAGCAACGCGCGCTGGCTGGCCTCGGCGATGGTGGTCGACAAGACCGTCACGACGCGCCTCTCAAGCACAGCCGACACCCGGATCTACCTTGGCACCGGCGCCACCGCGGCCGGCACGGGTGGCGTCAACGCCATCGACGCGGCGCTGGTCAAGGCCGGTGGCGACATCGCGTCGTGGTCGTCGCTCGGCAATGCCGTGACCAACGACCGCTGGGGCTGTGCGTCGTTCGCTGCTGCCAACCAGCTGTTTGCCCTTGGCGGCGCCAGTGGCGCAGCAACAACGGGTGGCGTCTCGGGGCAACTGTGTGGCCCTGGCGGCAGCGGTGCGCCTTGCACGCCGGCACCCGGAGTCAAGAACTTCAACTCGGGCATCGGGTTGCAGACTGCGCGCTATCTGATGGGCGTCGCGGTCGAAAGCGGCCGGATCTGGGTGGTGGGCGGCGTCGACACTGTCGGCGCGGCGCTCAAGGGTGTCGAGAGCACGGTGTGGTAGGCAGGGTCGGCCGCGGGCCTCAAGGTCCAGGGCCGTTGCCCACCAACTTGCCAAAATAGTACGTCGTCACCCCATGGTGACTCAGGCCAGAGTGCTTGAAAAGCAAGCCGTGCCCATAGTCGGCATCGGCCCACGTCGCCGTCGTCTGGTCGTGCAGCCAAGCGCCCGCCGGCACCCAGCCCTTCGCCTCCGCCGCCAACTGCTTGGACAGCGTCACCGTCCCGCCGCCGTCGGTGTAGACCACGAAAAGCCTGCGCTTCCAGTCCGACCCGGCCTTGCCAAACCCTGGCAGATCCTGCTTGGCCCAAGTCACAAAGCTCGGGTAGGCACCATACAGCGAGTCGAGCAACCACACCTGATCGACTTTGACGCCGCCCACCGTCGCAATCCCTGCCGCGGCGAGGTACCCGCCAGAGTGACTGGCGATGACCAGCGTCTGCACGTCCGCCACCTTGCGAGGCAGTAGCGGCGGTTGCAAGGCGCCAAGGGCCTCGCTCAGAAACGCCTCAAAGCCACCCGGCTTGGCGAAACTGCCCGGATCGCTACTGCCCTCGTCGACTTTGACCTCTGGGACCAACAACAGCGCTTTGACGCCGGTCGCCGTCAGCTGACTCGCGAGTTTGGACGCCGGTCGCTTGCTGCCCCCAGTCTTGCAAACGGTGTCGACGTCGCCGAGGACGTTGGTCGCGCAATTGTAGTGGCCGTGCAGGTACACGATGACATGCAAAGCCCCAGCCGGTTCGAAGCCGGCAGGCGCAAACGCAACGGCGCTCGGCCAGGTGGCGTTCTTGGCGAAAGCCCCGTTGTTCAGCCAAAGTGGCTGCGTCTCCGACTTGGCAAGGGCAGCCTGTGGCACCGCGGCGTCTGAGTCGGGCTTGGCATCCGCGCTGGTGTCGCCATCTACTGCGCCGTCCGAAACTGCTGCTCCTTCAGCCTGAGCATCGACCGCGGCGCCAGCGTCGAGTTGCGCGGGCGCAACGTCTTTGACTTCACCTGGAACCGCATCACCTGCCGCGGCATCCGCACCTGCGCCGATCGTGTCTGCGACTGCGGGCAGGTCCGGCCCGGAGCTTGCGTCCTCAATGGCAACCTCATCGGCAGTTGTGAGGTCAGCCTCACCGTCCAACTCGGCGGCATCCGCGCCGCGCTGCCCGTCGATTGCGACGTCCACGGCGGTGACTGGCTCTGGCGCTGCGGGCGCACCCACGCAACCCGCAAGCGCAACGGTCGCGGCGACCAGTCTGACCAGCGCTCTCACGGCATCCGCAGCTTGATCAGTGCATCCATCGTCCCAGGATAGGCCATCGCCATCGGTCCCAGCACGCCCGCGCCCATCGCCCAGTCGCTCAACCCGCCGAGTAGGAACGCCGTGTGTCCACCCGCCAGCACGAAGTGCCCGACCATCAGCGCGCCCGACAGCAACTTTGCATACACCATCAGGTGCAACAGCGGCCGGCCGCGCTCTGGGTCGCGCCAGGCCCACAAGCTCATCACGGCCAGGATCGAAATCAGCCCAAGGGCCACGTACTTCCACAGCGCTACCGGCGGCGGCAAGCCACTTTGCAGGCCGACGCCCAAGATGCCTTGGAAGGTGTCGAGCAGCGCATACACCTGCGGCTCGGCCAGCAGCACGGCCAAAAAGAAGGCGGTGTAGCACGCGGTATACGCGGCCAGGGTCAAGCGCAGCGCGCGGTGTGCGTCCATGGGGCTCCTTGGCTTGGGCTAGCGCAACAAAAAGACGCCGCTGTTCCAGACTATGCCTTCTAGCTGCGGGCCTTCTTCGCGTGCGCGGACCTGGAAGTCGGTCCAGACCTTGCCGAGGTCGACCAGTTTGCTGGTCGGTCCGAGCTTTTCGCCGTTGCCCAGCGACTGCTGCGTGCCATATGCCGGCACCAAAAAGTCGTTGGGTCCAGCGCAGAACGCGCCTTTGGACTTGAGCCCGTAGCAATCGAACGACAGGTCGTAGGTGTGGCCCTTGCCCGCAGTGTAGCCGGTCAGCACCACGCCTTCGACGCGCAACTCCTGGTACGGCATCCAGTTGCCGGCCAGACGGCTGGCGATGCACAAGTGCCCGTAGCCTGGAGCGCCGTCAAAGCCGTCCCAGGCCCGCAGCTCGCTACTCGACAGCGCGCACTTGCCCTGCGTCGGCGAGGGGTTCTGCATCACCAGCAGTTTTTGCGCCCACTGGTTGTCAACCCGCAGCCAGCCGCCGCCGTAGCTGACCATGTCGCAAAACACCTGGTACTTGTTGGCGCCGTCGCCCTGGTCGGGGTCGAGCCAGTACACGCCGCTCGGCGCCTTGGGCCGTGCCTGCAGAATCTGTTTACACGACACTGCGGGCGTGACCTCGCTGCCTGGCGTGCACTTGCCAAACCAGCAAATGCCAGAGCCGCCGCAGACGGTGTCGTTGGGCAACGCCGGGTGACCGCAGCCGACTGCGCTCGTGCACTGATCCACCGTGCACGGGTTCTTGTCGTCGCAGTTGACCAGGTTGCCGACGCAATTGCCGTTCTTGCAGACGTCGCCGCTGGTGCACAAGGTGCCATCGCTGCAGGGCTGTGCGTTGGGTACATGCAGACAGCCCGCATTCTTGTCGCACGCATCGGTGGTGCAGGTGTTGCTGTCGTCGCAGCCTTTGGCGGTGCCCTTGCAGGTGGCGGCTTTGCAGACGTCGTCGCTGGTGCAAGCGTCGCCGTCGTTACAAGGTGCTGTGTTGGGTTGCACGAAGCAGCCCTTCTGCGGCTGACAGTCGTCGTTGGTGCACGGGTTGTTGTCGTTGCACGGCAACTGCTTGCCGCCGACGCAGCTGCCACCCACGCACTGGTCGTCGAGGGTACATGCGCTGCCGTCGCTGCACAGGGCATTGGCGGCCTTGGCGGTGCAGCCCAGCTGGGGCGCGCAAGTCTCGGCCGTGCACGGATTCTGGTCGTCGCAGACGACGGCCTTGCCGCCGCCGCACTTGCCGCCAGCGCACGTTTCGGCCACGGTGCAGGCGTCGCCATCGTTGCACGGCGTGTTGGCGACCGTAAACGTGCAGCCCTGCGCCGAATTGCAGCTGTCCAGCGTGCACACATTGCCATCGCTGCACACGACGCCCTTGCCGCCCGCGCATTGGCCTTTGGCGCACGCCTCGCCGGTCGTGCACGCGTTGCCGTCGTCGCAGGTGCCGGCGCTTGCGCTGTAGGCGCAGCCCGCGTTGGCTGTGCAGGTGTCGGTCGTGCACGGGTTGCCGTCGTTGCACAGTAGCGCGTTGCCGCCCTTGCACGTGCCCGCGGCGCAGCTGTCGGCGGCCGTGCACGGGTTGCCGTCGTCGCACGGGCCGGCTGCGACGGCGTGGACACAGCCGGCCTCGACGCTGCACCCATCGCTGGTGCACGGGTTGCCGTCGTCGCACTGCAGTGCCGACTTGCCCTGGCAGACGCCGCTGCCGCAGTGGTCGCCCTGGCTGCATGGGTTGCCGTCGCTGCACTTGGCCTTGGGGTCGGCCAGAAATACGCAGCCGCTGCTGGGCGCGCAGCCGTCGCTGGTGCACGGGTTGCCGTCTTGACACTGGGTGGCCTTGCCGGCGGTGCACTTGCCATCGACGCAGGTGTCGAATGCCGTGCACGCGTCGCCGTCGACACAGGGCAGCTTGTTGGGCTGGTTGTCGCAGCCGGCTGCCGGGTCGCAAGAGTCTGACGTGCACGGGTTGGCGTCGTCGCAAGCGCCCGCTGTGGCGGCCTGGCAGACGCCCTTGATGCAGACGTCTTGCTTGGTGCAGGCGTTGCCGTCGTTACACGCGGCACTGTTGTCCAAGAACACGCACCCTTGCGTCGGCGCGCAGCTGTCGTCGGTGCAGGGGTTGCCGTCGCTGCACGCGAGCGGCAGGCCCGGCGCACAGCCGGCGCCGCCGCACACGTCGCCGACCGTGCAGACGTTGCCGTCGCTGCAGGGCAGGGTGCTCGGACTTGCCGTGCAACCGGCCTTGGCGTCGCAGGCGTCGAGCGTGCACGGCTTGGCGTCGTCGCACAGTGTTGGGCTGCCGCCCTTGCAGTCGCCGCCATCGCAGCCGTCGCCGCTGGTGCAGGGATTGCCGTCGTCACAGGGACCCGCTTTGGCGGTGTGCAAGCAGCCCTTGGCCTTGTCGCAGCTGTCGCTGGTGCATGCCTGGCCGTCGTCGCAGGTCAGCGTTGGGCCTGGCTTGCACTCGCCGCCGCCGCAGACGTCGCCAATGGTGCACAGCAGGTCGCCGTCTTCGCAGGGGCCGCCAGTTGCGGCGTGGATGCAGCCCGTGCTGTCTTTGCAAGTGTCGATGGTGCACACGTTGGTGTCGTCGCAGGCCTGCCACTGGCCGCCGGTGCACTTGCCGGTGGCGCACGCCTCGCCGGCGGTGCACACGCTGCCGTCGTCGCACGGTCCGGCGATGACGGTGTGCAGACAGCCGATGCCGGTGACGCAGGTGTCGGCCGTGCAGCCCTCGCCGTCGTTGCAGTCCTTGGCTGGGCCGGCTTTGCACACGCCGCCCGAGCAGCCGTCGGCCACGGTGCACACCTCGCCATCGGTGCAGGTGCCGGGCAACGGCAGGAACACGCAGCCCTTTGCCGTTTCGCACAGCTCGGTCGTGCACGCATTGCCGTCGTCGCACGGCACTTCGTCGGTCAGGCCATCGCAGTCGTCGTCGAGGCCATCGCAGACCTCGGCCAGCGGCGGCACTTGGGCGCAGGGTTCGACACAGCGCTTGCCCACCCCTGGCACGGCAAGGCACACGCCGACAAAGCAGTCGCTGTGCTTGACACAAGTGCAACCGAGCTTGCCGGGGCACTGCGGGGCGGTGTCCAGCGCGACATCGGCAGGCTGGTACACGTCGTCTTGGCCGCGCCAGAACACCACATCGGGCGGCGGCAGATCAGTCGTTTCCAACGCGTCGCTACTGGCAACTGCGGTTTCGGCGGCGTCGTGCACTACGCCTGAGCCGAAGCTGCTCGGCGCGACCAGTTCGTCGGTGCCACAGCTCGGCGCGACCAGCAATACAAAGCCCAACCACGCCAGGGTCGTTTGGGGCCACCTGGGCACCCCAAGTCCGCAGGACTTCTTGAACGTAGCGGGGGACTTCAGTCCCACGCCCTTCGCAGAGCGGCCAGAATCCCCACCAGCTCGCGGCAGGCGGACGAGGACGTCCGCGGTCCCAGGTCGGCCCCAGGCCCGCGTAGGCGGGCCTTTGTACTGGCAGCCCGCGGCTTTAGCCGCCGGGTGATACGCCGAGGCGCAGGCACTCGGCTTGAGGCCATCCATCACTTCTTGTCGTTGGTCGAACACAAGTATTTGCTCGTCGAGTAGCTGCAAGTACCGTCATTGAACTGGATGTCGTTGGGGTCGAACTTGTACATTGACAGCCAGCAGTTGGCCTGGTAGTCGCCGTTGGGTTCACCGTAGTTGGAGTCGCGCAGCCACCAGCGACCGCCATCGCCGACTTGCCAGTCGTTACAGCCGCCACCGTAAGAGGCCGGGTGCCGCATCGCGCAGCCAGTGTAGTTGCCGCCGTCGCCGGTCTTGTACACGCCGGGGATCGTTGCAAAGTAGCTGCTGTCGTACTTGGCCAGCATCCAGGTCCACTGGGCATTGCTGCGCGGCATCACGATGTCCATACCGTAGTCCTTGCAGCTGTTGTCCTCGGTGTACTTGAAGGTGGTCTTGCCCGCGTTGACCGGAAAGTAGGTGTAGCCGCCGCCCTCGGACGACATATCGCACGCGACCTGAATGACCTGGCCCTTGGGCGCTTTGATCCAGTAGTTGCCATCCTTGGCGGGTTCTTTGGCGGCAGTGAGCGTGGTCAGGATCTCAAGACACGTCACACCCGGCTTGTTCTTGCTGGTGCCGTAGCTGGCCTGGCAGGTGTTGCTGCAGCCGTCACCGCTGGTGTTGTTGCCGTCGTCGCACTCTTCGCTCAATTCGAGGATGCCGTTGCCGCAGGTATCGGCCAGGCTGCGCCAGGTGGCACCGTCGCAGTAGCGAATCGACTTGCTACTAGCGTCGAAGTAGAGGGTGCCCATGTTGCTGGTCCCGCACGCCACCGGCGCCGAGCCTTGCGGCATCAACTGAAAGGCGCTGGTCGCGGCGACCTTCTTGCTCGACATCACCCCAACCTTGACCGACCACGTCGTCAGTTGCCCGTCTTTGCCGTTGGGCACGCCCGGCGTGGCTGCCAGGTCGGCGACATTGATGGACCATGTGCCCTTGGGGTTCTTGCCGGCCCAAGTGCCCAGGTCGCCGCTGGCGGTCTTCTCTGGCGGGTAGCTGAGCTTGAGCGACTTGCCGCTGCCGGTCTGGTCATGCAGCTTGTAGGCGCTGCCTGCGGGGTCGTAGAGCGTCACGCGCAGCTTGCCGATGTCGCTGGTCGCAATCTCGACCGACACCGACAGCGACTGCACCACGCCAAAATCTGGCACCTCCAAGGTGTCGTTGACGCCGCCGCCCAGGTTGTCGGTGATCGGCACCGCGCCCGTGGCCGAAACCGCGACCTCGGTGAACTGGTTGGTCAATAGCCCGTTGCTGATCTCGTCGAGGCCGTCTTTGGGCAGGCTGGTGGCGTCAACGCCTCCGGCCACGCAGTCCAGGCTGCCGTCGGCCTTGATGCCCTTGACGACAAGGCCCGTGCCGCAGGCAACGCCGACCTTGGCCAGTGCCGGTAGCCCTGAAAGATCCGCGTAGTTGCCGGTCTTGGCCACGTCCGAGAAGGGTGGCACATCGACCAGGTCCTTGTAGCTGCCGGTGCCGGCCACCTTGGCTAGCGCGTTGGCCTTGACGTACTCGGCCAGGTCGGCCGTCTTGGCGAAGCCGGCGAGGTCGGGGGCCTTGACCAGACCCTGGAACACCTTGCTGTCCAGGTGGTTGGCCGCAATGCACCCCGAGCAGTCCAGGCCCTCGGCGACGCCCGCGCGCAGGGCCGTCATCACCGAGCGAATCTGCACCGGAGCCAAGGCCGGTTCGGCGCCGACTTGCACTTCGAGCCAGCGGTTGTCGCCGACATAGGTGGCGATCGGCTTGGCCGAGCCCAGCGCGTAGCTGAAGTGGCCGGCCTTGACGGTGACTTTGACAGCCGTCTCAGTCCACAGGATCGCGCCCTTGGGGCCGTCGAGCAAGCTGAAGCCCATGTAGTACTCGCCGTCCGCCGCGGGGCCGGCTGCCGATGACAGCAGGCCGTCGATTTGCACAGTTGCGGGCACGCTCGCCGCAACTGGGGCCGCAGAGCCGGCGGCAGCCACTGCCAATAGGGCAGCCGCGCAACGGGCCGAAAAGGAGCTGAAACGGGACATGCGACCTCAAGTTTTGGCTTGGCCGACCTCGGCCAGTGTGGCCGCAAAGGTGCCAGATTTTGCCCAGTGCGGCAAGCCATGGGCAAGGAAACACGATCCCCCCCTTTGTTCAGATCGGTGATATCGCGAGACAAATGTGGACGATCACGATCGCCTGATTGCGTAAACGGGCAAGACCGCGCGTCGTTTTGCCGCCACACGACCGCGGTCGTACACTGCGCCCGCGACCGCGGTCAAGACGGCCGCAACGGCAGGGGTAGCCATGAGGATCATTGCCTTGCTTGCCATGACAGGGCTTGCGGCTTGTGCGGCGCCTGCTGCGCCGTCGTCGTCGGCCACCGGCACTGCAAATGTCGACGGAGCCAGCCAGGAAGTGGCCGTCGATACCGTTGGAGATGCCGCGACTGCCGGTGACTCCGGCAGCGCTGTCGATGCTGCATCCGGCGATGTCGGCACTGCGGACACGGCCGAGGCAGGCGTCGATTCAGCCACCACTGCGGAAGCCGTCGCGGAGGACGTTGGCGACGCAGCCGCCGCTAGCCCCGAAACTGCCGACATTGCGGCAACCGACCTGGGGGTCGACACGCAAGTCCCGAGCGACGCCGCCGACGTGGCCGCAGTGGCCGACGCTGCCGCCGCAGACGCCGCCGTGGATGACGCTGTCGATGCGCCCGCGACACCTGACAGCGCGGCGGCGAGCCCCAAGGTCAAGGTGGTCATTTCGACTGCCCTGGTCGAGTTAGCGAGCGTCGCCGGCAAGCTCAGTGTTGCCTGCCAGGCCTTGGGCGACGATGGCACCGCGGCGCCGGACCCGGGGGACTTCGTGGTGACCTTTGAAGGTGGCGCGGCGACGGCAAAAGACAGCTCCTGGGCCTTCTCCAAGCCCGGTGCCTACGCCGCGGTGTGCACATCCGCCAAGCTGGGCTTTAGCAAAGTGGCCTTCACGGTGGCCAATGTCGGCCTGGATCCCGGCCTGTCGCGGTTGGCGATTGGCCTGGGCAAAGCGCCGGCGCTGGTGGACGCGGTGCTCAAGAATGCCAGCAATCCGGCGGTGCAGGAAAAGGCTCTGGCCGATTTTCACAAGCTGGCGCTGACCATGACCGCAGGCCTGGGTGCCGGCAGCAAAGTGTTGTTGCCGTTGCCCAAAGGTCTGCCGACGGTGGCGACGCTGCAGGCCAAAGGGGTGCAGCCTGCCGCAGACGATGCGGCCTTTGCTACTGGGGTGACCAAGCTTTCTGCCGCCTTGCAAGCGCTGCATGCAGCCATCAAGGCCGTCGATCCCAAGACCGCGACCGAGGTCGACAAGGTCAAGCTCGACGCTGCGTTGGCTGAAGTGGTGGCTCAGCACAAGGTGTTGGCGGCGCTCAAGCCCTCGGCGTTGGCCGTGCGGGAGCAACTGACCGCGCTAGATGACCTGCTTGGCGTGCAGTTGCCCAAAGCTGCGCAGGCGCACGCGCTGTTTTTGTCCAAGGTGCTGCACGCTCAGCCCGCAGCACCGCCGTTGCCGCCGTGCCCAGGGTGCTTTTCGCTGGTCGGCGTGGCGGTGTCGCTTGGCGTGCAATACGCGCTGTCGGCAGTGCCCAGCTACACCAGCATTCTCAAGGACCTCGGTTGGGTCATCGGCGAGATGGTGGTGACCATGACCATCAAAGAGGTGTTGGACACCCAGTTTCCGCCAACCGCAGGCGGCCCGAGCATCATCGCCATCGCCGCGATGGGGCAGGGCGCGATTCCCGGATCGTCGCTGAAAATCGCTGCCAACAACTTTGGCGACAAACCTGGCGAGTGCTCGGTGATTTTCATCACACCGCTGGTGGCCAAGAACATCGTCGATGCCATCAAGCTCGCCATCGGCGGGGTGCCCTCGCTCAAGGACCTGAAAAGCAAAAGCGTGTGGGAGGCGGCCAAGGTCATCAAAGAGGCGATCGACAAGGTCAAGGAGGTTGCTGAGTTCGCTGGCGGCCTGCCCGACCTGGCGACCAGTGGCGTGGTGACGATGTCGTCGCAGCCCGGCTCGACCTTTGACAACGATTTCGGCGTCATCGACTTGGGCGTCGTACCCAAGAAGATCAACTGCGGCATCGTGCCCAAGCCCGGGATTTTGTACCCGGTGTGCGCGTATTCGGGCGGCGGGCCGAGCTTTGAGCTGCTGGTGATTCAAGAGAGCTGCAAGTAGGCGAACGGGACTTGGTCGAATCGACGTCGTTTGCGACGTAGTACCGCTGACGCCTTGATGAACTCAGCCGCTACACGACTTGACGCTGAACGGCCCACGTGGATAATCGCTGCGCGGCATGGTGCCGTGCAGGGTTTTTGCAATGGCTCAAAGCAATGACGTAGGTATCGTCACCGAGGCGCGTCGCCTCGCCAAAGTGGCGACCGATAACAAGTTGAAGTTGCCCGGCGGGCTCGATGCGGCCGGGATGACAACCGAGGCCGACAAGGCGCAGAAGCAACTAGACGAACTCGACGCGCTCAATCGCAAGCGTAAGCAATTGGTGACCGACAAGAATGCGGCAGTCAAGGCGCTCAAGGTGTTGATCAAGCGGTTGCGTACGGGTGTGAAGGCCGAATACGGCGACGACTCGACGGAATACGAAAAGGTCGGCGGCAAGCGTAGCAGCGAACGCAAAGCACCGGTACGCAAGCCCAAGGTGGCATAGTGCCGATTAGTGAGCAATGCCTGTTTTGAATTGGATGATTCCTTTTCAAAACAGGTGTTGTCCTTCTCAAATCTGGTGTCGTTGTTTTAACGTCCGGCTAGGTCACTGGCAAATGTGCATGACGACAGTTCAAATGTTGATGGCATCGATTCAGTAGACGCGCTGTTTGTTGATGTCGAGGTGTACTCGGACGATGGATTTGGCACAGGCGGATGGAAACGAGAGGAAGTAGGAATGACGGCACTGACGAATATCTTGCAAAGCTACCGCTCTGCGGCGCTGAGCGAACGCGAGAAGGGTACGTATTTCGAGGAGCTGATCGCCTGCTATTTGCGTCATGAGGCGAGCTACCAGGATTTGTACAGTGACGTTTGGACGTGGTCCGATTGGGCCGAGATGCAGGGGTTGGACAAGCGGGACACTGGGATCGACCTGGTCGCGAAGACGCGCGGTACCGATGAGTTTCATGCAATTCAGTGTAAGTTCTATAGCGAGTTTCATAGCATCCAGAAGGCCGACATCGACAGCTTCTTCACAGCCTCTGGCAAGAAGCCGTTCAAGCACCGCATCATCGTGGCAACGACCACGCACTGGTCTGACCTGGCCAAGGCCGCGCTCGCTGATCAACAGCCGCCAGTCAGTAAGATTGACCTGCTCGACCTGGAGCACAGCCAGATCGACTGGTTGCGCTATGCGCCTAAGCAGGTGCCAGTTCTCAAGGAAAAGAAGAGTCTGCGTCCGCATCAGGTGACGGCGCATGGGGCGGTGCTAGCGGGACTTGGCACGGCCGACCGCGGCAAGCTCATCATGGCGTGCGGTACGGGCAAGACATTTGTGAGCCTGAAGATCGCCGAGTCAGTCGCGGGCCCAGGCAAGCGGGTGCTGTTTCTGGTGCCCAGTCTGTCGCTGCTGTCGCAGACGCTGACAGAGTGGACGCAGGAGACGGGGACGCCACTGCATAGCTTTGCAGTCTGCTCGGACAGCGACGTCGGCAACAAGCGCAAGAAGGTCGAGGACACGGTGACGACCTTTGCCCACGAGCTGCGCTACCCGGCGACGACCGAACCGCTGCGGCTGGCGCAGGAATTGGCCAAGCGCCACGATGCCCACCACATGAGCGTGGTGTTCAGCACCTACCACTCGATCGAAGTGGTGAGCGCGGCGCAACACAAGTACGGGCTGGCCGATTTCGACCTGGTGGTCTGCGACGAGGCGCACCGCACGACTGGGTACACATTTGACGATGATGAGGAGAGCGCGTTTGTGCGCGTACACGATGCGGCGTTCTTGCGCGCCAGCAAGCGCTTGTACATGACGGCGACGCCGCGGATTTTTGCCGATACCACCAAGATCGTCGCCGAGCGTGACAACATCGCGCTGTGCTCGATGGATGACGTGGCGCTGTACGGCGAGCAACTGCACGTGCTTACGTTCAGCGACGCGGTCAAGGCCGACCTGCTGGTCGACTACAAGGTGCTGGTGCTGGCAGTCGACGAGGCGCACGTTAGTCGGCGCTTGCAGAACTTATGGAAGGATGGCGATAGCCAACTGAAAGTCGAGGACGCCGGCAAGATCATCGGTTGCTGGAAGGCGCTCAGCAAGCAAGACATCGCCGAGCAGTTGGCGGGCGACGAGCGACCGATGCAGCGCGCGGTGGCGTTTTGCCAGATCATCGAGTACCAGCCCAATGCCAAGGCGCACAAGGTCAGCAGCAAGAACATCGCAGGCATCTTCAACGCCGTGGTCGAAGAGTACAAGCTGCGCAATGCCGACGACGACGCGGAGCTGGCGGCCACGCTGGAGTGCGAGGCCAAGCACGTCGACGGCGGCATGAATGCCAGCCAGAAGGAGGAGAAGCTGGCGTGGCTCAAGGCCGAGGTGCCCGCGGATACCTGCCGGATCCTGAGCAACGTGCGCTGTTTGTCCGAGGGTGTCGATGTACCGGCGCTCGATGCCGTGCTGTTCTTGACGCCGCGCAATTCGCAGATTGACGTCGTGCAGTCGGTCGGGCGGGTGATGCGCAAGGCGCCGGGCAAGGCGCGCGGCTACGTGGTGCTGCCGATTGTGATCCCTGCGGGCATGGCGGCCGAGGAGGCGCTGAACGACAACAAGACGTACCGAGTGGTGTGGCAGGTGTTGCAGGCGCTGAGGTCGCACGACGACCGCTTTGATGCGCTGGTCAACAAGCTTGACCTCATCGGCAGGGACACGTCGCGGATGGAAGTCATCGCCGTCACCGACAAGGTGCAGCGCAAGGCGAGTGCAGACGCTGGCAGCGGGGCGGGGCGCGGAACGGATACCATTGGCAAGCCGGCACAGAAAACGGCGGCGCCGGATAAGTCGCAGCCGCTACCGTTGAACTTCGGCATCGGGGAGCTGGAGCGGGCGATCTACGCCAAAGTTGTGCAGAAGTGCGGCAATCGACGGCACTGGGAAGAGTGGGCCAACGACATCGCGCGCATTGCGCAAACGCACATCACGCGCATTCGCACGATTCTGGACGACGAGGCCAATACCAAGGAGCGCGCAGCGTTTGGGGCCTTTGCCAATGAACTGCGCGACGACTTGAACGACAGCATCACCGACGGCGAAGTGATTGAGATGCTGGCGCAGCACTTGATTACCAAGCCCGTGTTCGACGCGCTGTTTGCCGACTACAGCTTTGCCAGCCACAACCCGATTTCGCTGGCGATGCAGGGCGTGCTGGATGTGCTGCACGAGCACCGGTTGGAGAATGAGGCCGATACGCTGCAAAGGTTCTACGACAGCGTGAAGTTGCGGGCGCAGGGCATCGATAACGCGGTGGGCAAGCAGAAGATTGTCGTCGAGTTGTACGACAAGTTCTTCAGGAACGCGTTTCCCAAGATGACCGAGCGGCTCGGGATTGTGTACACGCCGGTCGAGATTGTGGATTTTATTATTCATAGCGTGGATCACGTGTTGCGGGAGGAATTCGGCCAGACGCTGGGTAGCGACGGCGTGCATATTCTGGATCCGTTCACGGGGACGGGGACGTTCATTACGCGGTTGATGCAGAGCGGGTTGTTGACCAAGGAGGAGTTGCGGAGGAAGTATGTCGGCGGGGAGATCCATGCCAATGAGATTGTGCTGTTGGCGTACTATATTGCCGCGGTGAATATCGAGGCGGTGTACCACAGTGTGGTGGGCGGCGAGTATGTGCCGTTTGAGGGGATCTATTTGACGGATACGTTTCAGTTGTATGAGAAGGAGGACATGGTTAGTGCGCTGTTGGTGGATAACAGCGCGCGGCGGGTCAAGCAGAAGAAACTGGATATTCGGGTGATTGTTGGGAATCCGCCGTATTCGGAAGGGCAACGCAGTGAGAACGACAACAATCAAAACGTCGTGTATAGGAATCTTGACGCGACGATTCGGCGAACCTACGCGGCAAGGTCAACTGCTGGCTTGCTCAAGGGATTGTTCAATTCTTACGTTCGCGCCATCCGCTGGGCCACAGACCGCATCGGTGACAGCGGCGTTGTCGGTTTCGTTTCGGGATCAGGCTTTATCGAAAAGCCAGCGATGGATGGTGTGCGAAAGGCGCTTGCCGAGGACTTTTCGAGCCTCCATGTAATCAATTTGAGAGGCGATATTAGGAAGAACATGCTCAGTAAGGGCGCTGCAAGAGAAGGGCAAAACGTTTTTGGCAGTAGCAGCATGGCGGGAATCGTGGTCACGTTATTCGTGAAGAGCCCGTCCGCCGCGCGTAGCGGCGTCATCCACTACTACGACATTGGGGATGACCAAACCCAAGAATCGAAGCTCAACCAATTGCGTGCGGCAGGTAATATCGCTGCGCTGGGTCGCAGCATCGGTTGCCGGGAGATTTCTCCTGATGCCCACGGCGATTGGCTCGGCCAGCGAGACGACGCAGTGCAAAAGTTTCTTGCGCTTGGGAATAAGAAGGGTAATGACGCAGCGGCATTGTTCGAGAACTACACGCTTGGCGTTGTCACGAACCGCGATGCTTGGTGCTACAACGCGTCAGCACGATTGGTTGTCAGCAACATGCGCCGCATGATCGCGTTCTACAACACTGAAGCCCAACGCTATCGAAGTGTGGTCGCAGGAAAAGGTGGGCTTGCGACCGTCGACCTTGACTCCTTTATCGACGCCGACCCGAAGAGCATAAGTTGGACTCGCGCCTTGAAGCAGGACTTGACCAAAGGACGCACGTTTGAGTTCGAATCCCAATCACTGGTTTGCAGTCTGTATCGACCGTTCACTAAGCAATCCATGTACTTTAGCCGACGTTTTAATGAAATGGTCTACCAAATGCCGCGCATTTTTCCCGATGCTGCGGCCAGCAATAGGGTGCTTTACGTCTCCGGAACCGGTGCCCGGGCCGGGTTCTCGGCGTTGATTACAGATTGCCTGCCAAACTTGCACATGCTGGATACAGGCCAGGGCTTTCCAAGGTACTTGTACGACGAGGCTGCGAGCCCAGCCCCGGGCAATGGATCGCAAGCCATGCTCTTCGCGCCCCCAACCACGCCCACCCACACCCGCCGCGACGCCATCACCGACGCCGGCCTCGCCCACTTCGCCGCCGCCTACCCGACCGCACCAACCCCGATCACCAAAGACGACCTCTTCTACTACGTCTATGGCCTCTTGCACTCCCCCGACTACCGCACCCGCTACGCCGACAACCTCTCCAAAGAACTCCCGCGCATCCCAGCGGTCCGCACCTACACCGACTTCCAGCACTTCACCCAGGCCGGCCGCGACCTCGCCCACTGGCACCTCAACTACGAAACCATCGCCATGCACCCGTGCACCATCGACACCGGCGGTCGCGACCTCGCCACCCTCACCGACGCCGACTACCGCGTGGTCAAGATGAAGTACGGCAAGGACAAGGACAAGACAACCCTGCACTACAACGCCCACATCACCGTCCGCAACATCCCGCTTGCCGCCTACGAGTACGTGGTCAACGGCAAATCGGCGCTGGACTGGGTCGTCGAGCGCCAGTGCGTCAAGACCGACAAGGACAGCGGGATTGTCAACGACGCCAACGACTGGGCGATTGAGACCATGGGCAATGCGAAGTACCCGCTGGAGCTGTTCTTGCGGGTGATTACTGTTAGCTTGGAGACGATGAAAATCGTCGCCGCCTTGCCGCCGCTGGACATCTAACTGAGACGGAGCCGGCCATGATTGAGTCGCTGTACATCGAGAATTTTCGGGGGTTTGAGAGGTTGGCCGTTGAGGGGCTGACGAAGTTCAACCTCATCATCGGCCGGAACAGCGTTGGCAAAACGGCGCTAATGGAAGCGCTGATGGCTGGTGGAACGGATAACCCGTCGCTCTTGCTGAATCTTGCCACGGCTCGCGGAATTGCAGCAGCAAGCTGGGCCAACTTGGACGCGGCCGAAATCTGGGGCGACCTGTTTGGTGATCGTCGGCGCACGCTTACAATACGCTCCATTAGCGGGCCGAATTCTGACGTCATTGCGACCGGCCGTTTTCAGGACGCGGATGTCCACATCCTTGCTGGCGGTGGCTTTGAAGGCGTGCCAGGTTCCGACGCCGTCGACGTGGCCGCACTGACCAATGCTCGACCGGTCGAACTGGCCTGGTCGGTGTCCAGGAACGGCAACCTGGTCGCCGACGCCCGCGGTCAGGGTACGCAATTGGGTGCAGCGACAAGGCAACTTCTTCAGCAACAGCGGGCAGATCGGCTTGGGATGCTCATCGGCATGCGGGGTGCGCTGACGGCCGACAACCTGCGGACCTTCACGCAGTTGAAGGAAGCTGGCAAGTTGCAGCCAATTGTCGACGCGGTGCGGGTGCTAGCGCCTGAGTTGGTCGACTTCGAGATCGCAGCGTACGGCACCGGACATGTGCTCAAGGGCATACTGAACGGCGGCATCTACCGCCCCGTCGGCCTTTTGGGCGAGGGCGTGGTTCGATGCCTAATGGTGCTGTTGTCCAGTGCGCAGATCGAGAAGGGACTTATTTGCATTGATGACATCGATGCTGGTTTACACCACAGCGTTCTTACGAACTGTCTGGCGGCGTTGCGCCGCTTCGTCGCTGGCAAGGATGTCCAAGTTTTTGCCACCACCCACAGCTACGAATGCATTGAGGCTGCGCACCGTGCCTTTGCGGACACCGCAGACGACCTTGCGGTGTATCGGCTTGATCGCGATGCAGATGGGATCCGGGCCACACGCTATGACGGCGAGACACGCGCTTACGCCATCAAGCGCGGCTGGGAGGTGCGCTGATGAAGGCCCCGGCGCCCCCGCTGCTACCCGGCACCAGAAAACTGATTCTTGTCGAGGGAGCAGACAACAAAGCGCTCGTCGTCGAGTTGCTTAAGAAGATGGGCACAATCCCGGGCCCGTTGTTTGTCGTTGCATTCGACGGGATTCTTGGCGAACACGATGGACCGGAAATCCACGACTTTGGTGGCGTCGAACAGTTGCGGCCGTACCTTGCGACACTGGTCAAGACCGCGGAGTTCGCCGCCGTCGAGCGCATTGCCGTGGTGCGCGATGCCGAACGCGCAGGGGAAACGGCAGCATTTCAGAGCGTGCAGGATGCGTGTCGCAACGCCGGACTGGTGGCACCAACGGCGATTGGGACCTACAGTCAAGGGCGACCGCAAGTCGGCATGTACCTGCTGCCGGGTCAGGGCGGGGCTGGGGCGCTCGAGGACCTCTGTTGGCAGTGTGTACCGCAGCCCGTGCAGCAGTGCATCGACGCCTACTTGGAGTGCTGCGCGGCTGCAGGTGTCGACGTGGGACGGCACCGGCACAAGCGCCGCATGGCCGCGTGGTTGGCCGCGCGGATGCACAACAGCTATCTCGGCCTGGCCGAGGCGATAGGCGGCAAGTATTTTGACTTGGATGATCCCCTGTTCGATGTGTTGCGACGATTTCTTGGCGCGTTGTGACGCCGGCTAGCCAGGATGAGGAAGCCTCAGCCAACGACGACCAAGCCGCCAAAAGGCGGCAAACGCCCCACAACAACGCGGGCAGCGACATGTAGACCGGCGACCCACCTGGCCCGCGCGCCGCCCAGCGGCAAGGACTTGACCATGCGAATCGATGAAATCAGCCTGCGCGAGGTCGGACCATTCGATGATGCCCGCATCGAGTTCCCGCCCGGTAGTGATCCGACGCGGGCCGATGTGTACCTGCTGACTGGGCCAAACGGCAGCGGCAAGAGCACCGTGTTGTATGCGTTGGCGGGGGCGCTGACGGCGGGCAATGCCAAATCGCTGAGCCCAGATTTGGGCGCGGCGCGAATGCGCACGGCCAACAGCGTGTACTTCGTGCGGGCCGGTGAAGAATGCCTCGCCGCTGCGTGGCGTGTTGCGGCAAACTCAGAACGCGAAAAACTGGACCTCGGCACCAGCGTTGCTCACGCTGTGCTTCATGGAACAACTGGGTTTTCGTATTTCGCTACTCGACCGGCCCGAGAGCTCAACAGTTACATCGCATCGGCAAGTGATTTCATATCGTTCGGGCCGATTGGCTCAGAAGCAAAGTTTGCCTGGGCCGCCTTCGCCTACGCTGGCGTGCGCACCGTCGCTGATGTCCAAGTCACCAATATCGAAGAACCAACCGACAGCCCCTTTGCGCAATCGCTGTCCTTCCTGCACACAGCAAACGCCTCACGGTTCGCGCACTGGGTCGCCAACCAGGACTTCAAGCGCCTCAAAGCCAAAGAAGCCGGCCGCCACGACAAAGCCGCTGCACTGCGCGCCAGCATCAGCCATGTCGAGCGCGTCGTTTCCGAGATCATCGATGCGCCGTTCAGCTTCGTCACCTCGTACGACGACAACAACGTGCGCGCCAAAGTTGGCGACCGAGTCATCGACCTCGGCCTGCTTCCCGACGGCCTCAAGTCCATCGTCAGTTGGGTCGCCGACCTGCTGATGCGGCTGGACCGCATCCCGTGGGTCGACGACACGCCACCCCAGGACCGCGCTTTCTTGCTGCTGCTCGACGAAGTCGATATCCACCTGCACCCGGCCTGGCAACGCAAAGTGCTGCCGATCGTCCAACGGCTATTCCCCAACGCCCAAATCATTGCCTCCACGCACTCGCCGTTCGTCGTTGCGTCCGCGGTCGACGCCCGGATCATTTCGCTCGGCCTGCGCAATGGCGTCGCCACCGTCGACAGCAACGAACCCGCGAACGCTGGCGCAAGCTACAGCGCGATCTTGCGCTCCGTCTTCGGCATCGCGTCCGAGTTCGACGTGGATACCGAGGCGCAGTTTCAGCGTTTCCACGAGCTCAAGCAGCGCGTCATTGCTGGCGAAGCGGACGCTCGCGCGGCGCTGGACCTGCTCATCGCCGACCTCGCCGGCCGCAGCGAGGAAGTTCGTGAGATCATCGCGCTTGAGAAGCGTCAACTGGACCGGCAGTTGGCGCGCAAGGCGGCGTAATGCAGCCGTGCACCCGCGGCCCAGCGCCGACCTTGTTGGCTACCCATGGCCAGTCTGTCGGCGCCGACTACGCTGCCAGGCGTGGCGCCGATCCGGCATTCGAGTTTCGATGGCCAAGGCGCGACGGACAGTCCCTGTACGACGAAGCGCACGCCGGTGTCAGTGCGATGACCGACCAGCATTGCGCGTACTGTGACGGCTTTCCGCTTGATGCCACCGGCCGAGAAGAAGTCGACCACTTCAAGCCGAAGAGTCGACCGGAGTTCTACCCATTGGTGTGCGACTGGACCAACCTGTTCTTGTGCTGCACAGCCTGCAATGGCGCCAAGCGCGAGCAGTGGGACGCCGACTTGCTGCGGCCGGATGCGCCGGGGTACGCGTTTGAGGCGTATTTTGAGTACAGATTCGATACCGGCGAGTTGCGGCCGGCTTCGACAGCATCGGCAGAGGCACAACGGCGTGCCGGGCGGACAATTGAGATTTTGGACTTGAACCGAGCTGGCAACTGCGCAAACCGCAAACGGGCCAGGCGGTGCTACAGCCGTGGCGATCAGGAAGGCAACGACTTTCGGTTTCTGCCTGCGCTGTGCGATAGGGCGTAAGCCGCCGAAATGACCTGTCAACCCCACCGTGCTTAGCCGGGTACGCGTCGCAGGGCTGTCAAGCCACCCCCACCCGCACCCGCCGCACACAAGCCACCATCGCCGCCAGCCGCGGTCGGTCGAGGTCGGGCATGCGCGGCAGGTCTGCTTCGATGGTGTCCAGTTCCAGCGCCATCGCCGCGCGCGTGCGCCTCAGCAGCTCGCGCGGGTACGAATCGTCGGGCAAGAGCCGTGCGTTGTGGCGGTTGGCGGTGTCGATGCCGTACCAGGCGCCGAGCTCCATGCGGATGCGCTCGGCCGGTGGGCTGGTCTCGCCCGTCACCGCTCTGCGAATCAGATCCAGGTGTTGCGTGTGACCAAGGGCCTCGGCGACCGCCTCGGTGTCGTGCAGCAGCCGCCCCAAGGCCTCGCGCGCGCTCATGGCGTGCATGCCCGACGGAATCCAACGGATCTGCGCGTCCAGCCCGCCGTACAGCACTGCCTGTTCGTTGCTTTTCGCGGCCTGCAATTCGAGCTCGCCGTACTCCAACTCGTCGATCTGCGGCGGGTTCTCGGCCAACCACACGAACACCACATCCAACAGCGCGTGCACCGCCTTCATCCACTCGTACGGCGTCCGATAATCGCCGCCGGGGCTATCCGCGGCGAATGCGGGCGGCGTTTCGAGCGTGCGCACTTCAACTCGATTGCGCGGTGCCAGCAGCACGCGTTCGAGCAGATTCTGGCGCCACGCCTCCAACTTTTGCCAGGCCGGTTCGGTGCGGTGGATGTGGTCGGGAAAGCGCGGTCCGTATTGAAAGCAGGTGTGCAGCAACACCCGCGCGCGCTCGCGGCCGTCCGGAGTGGCGAGATCCAGCCCGGCATCCGCACAGACGTCTTCGAAGCTCGGACCCGGCGCGACGCGACCCGGCTGCGCGCGCACCGCCAGCCAGATGTCGCGGCCACTGAGCAGCGTCCCCGACTCGGCAAACTGGCGCATGGTGCGGCGAAACGACACCGGATCGCGGTACAGGCCCGACACATCCATCAGCGTGCGACCCGGCCAGACATGTCCGAGCCGGGCCGACTCCCATGGCGTAATGCTGGTGCCGAACTTGGGCGACGGCCGCTCAAATCCAGCGCCGAAGAACAACGGCGAAGCGGCAGACAGCGCCACCGAGAGCGCGCCGCCGACCAGCCGCATGCGCCCGGTCATTTCGATCATCTTGCGCGAGATGTCGGCGTCGCCCACTTCGCCCAGCCACGGCGCCGACAGGTTGAAGTGATCGCCGGCCGCAGCGCCGACTTTGTCGCCGTGCACACCGATCTGGTACTGGTAGTAGAAGCGCTTGAACGGCTCCGCACCCAGCGACGCGTCCTCTGCGGTGATCCACGGTGGCCGCCAAGCCGCGCCGTGCAGCAGTTGGGCATGGTGGCCGTGCCTGGCGTTCAGGTGCAGCAGCGCCGCGTCGGCCAGGATGACCATCAACCGCTGAGCGGCGGCCGTCGAGACAGGCGAGCGCAGCGGCGCCGGATTGGCTTCGACCGTGGTCTCGGGCACGTCGGGCACGATGTCGCGCGCGAACTCGGCCGCATCGCCGCCTTGTTGACGCAGCCAGCCGCTGATGGCCGTCGTCGGTTGCTGACCGCCCAGCGTGTGCAGGACGTCGAACGTGCGCGCGTCGACGACAATACCCTCGGTCTCTGCGCCCAGGTGCGGGTCGCCGGTCTCGATGGCGCGCCGGATGGCGTCCAGGCGTCGCGTGGTGATGCGGTCAGGCACGGGCTTGTTCCAACAGCGTTTCCAGGATTTCGCCGACGCGCTCGACGTCGGTCAGTGTCACCGCCGCAGTCAGCCGCACCAGTAGCGTGGCTTCCGGCGCAGGCGAGAACATGCCGCCCGGCGCACCGACCAGGCCATACCGCGTCACCAGGGCTGCGATGACGGAGCGCGCATCGGCGAGCGGCCGGCCAGACTCGTCGCGCAACAGGCTATTGCCGTCGTTGTCCACAAGCGCTGCGGTGCCATAGAATGACCCGCCAATCGAGAGCGGGATGCCCAGTCGATCGCACACCGAGTGCATCGCTTGCCTGGCGCCGTCCAGGGCTAAGTAGCGTGGTCCCATCGCCGCCTGCACGCCACCGGGAAACGTATGCAGCGCCGCGGCGACGACCGCCTCCTGCGGTCGCGGGTACAGATTGGTGGTCTTGAGCCGCTCGTTGGCCTGGTGCAGCACCGCGCGGGCGATCGCGTCCTGGCCAGACGGCGCGCACCAAAACAACGAAGCGGTCTTGTTTTGCGAGCTTGCGACTTTGGTCTCGCCGACGACAAGCCCGATATTGCCCAACACCTCTGGTGCCAGCCGCCCGTGCAATTCGGCCATCGGCACGCAATTCGCATGGCCCGCCGGGTCCAGCGGCGAGTAGAAGCCGTCGATGAGCAGCGGTACGCGCGCCGCGGCTGCGGTCTCGGCCAGCGCCGCCAGGTTGTCGGCCGATAGCCCGGTACCGCTCGGGTTGCTCGGCACCACTGGCAAGGCGCCAATCACGGTGCGGCCGCGCGCGCTCGCGAATCGCCGCGCCTCGGTCAAACCCAGCGCGCTTGCCGCCAGGCCATGACCTTCAACGGCCGGCAGGTGCACCAGCTCAAGCCCGAGGTCTGCCGCAAGCGGTTGATACCCCGACCACGCCAGTGGATCCAAGGCGATCGCGTACGGTTCCAGCAAGCCGCGGGTCTTGGCGAGCGCAATCAGGCCGCGAAAAGCGCAGTCGAGCACCGCGCGGCCCGACACCGTGTGCATGGCCAGCACCGGCCCAGTGATGCCCCAACTTTGCGCCAGGATAGCCAGGACCGCCGGGTATTGCTGCTGATAGTTGCCCGGATAGCCGTAGGCGTCGCCCGTGGTGGGCCGCAACTCTGCCGCACCGCCCGCCACCAGCCGCGCACGCGTCTCAGCGATCCACGCCGGCAGATCCGGGTGCAGCGGCTGGCCCACGTCGTCGATGTCGCCCGCCGATTGATCGATGACCGGCAGGCCTGCCGCGCGCCGGTCGCGGGCCATCTTCTTCAAGTCCGGTAGCGTCGGTAGACCGGGCACCGGCACCGAGAACCGCGGCTCGCGCAGTCCCGGCGACCGGGCGACAAAACGTTCAAGCGCGAGCGCGCTGGGCGAGGCTGGCTGCGACACGCTGGGGCTCCACAGGCGGGGCCGCGGCGGGCCCGGCGGGGGCCGTGTAGCAAGGTTATGGGTGACGTGCAAGGGTGCGACGACTTCGGCCAGCGCTGTCTGCGCTGCGGACTTCCCCGCGATCCATGCAGCTCGAGAAACCACCACGAGTTCATGGGTCTGAACAAAGGGTGCCTTCGATCCGCGCCTACGGAGGCAGGCCCGCCTGGCAGCCTTTGCAGTTCTTCTGATAGCTTGCGTTGCACTGCCCCGTGCCGCCGCCAATCAGCGTGCACGAAATATTCGTCTGCACTTGAAGGAGCACACAAGCGCCTGTACTCGCGTTGCAATTCGTCACTGTGCACGCGCAACCATCATTGCAGTTCTTCGGCGTCCCAGTGCACTTGCCTGAGACGCACTTGTCCAACGTCGTACACAGGTTTCCGTCCGAGCAGGGCAAAGCGTCGTCGGCAACGAATTTGCACGTGTTGCTCGCCGCATCGCAACTGTCTTTGGTGCAAGGATTCGAGTCGTTGCAAACCAATGCGGCCGAAACGCACTTACCAGCCGAGCACGTATGCGTCATGCACTGGCCGGTCCCGCTGCACTTCAACGCGTTGTCATTGACGAACGCGCATGCGCCCGTGGCTGCGGTGCAGGAGTCCTTGGTACACGGGTTGCCGTCGTCGCACACCTTCGGCGTCACCACGCATTTGCCGGCCGCGCACTTGTCGCCGGTGGTGCACGCCAGGCCATCGCTACATGTCGCCGTGTCGTCGTTGGTAGCCGTGCAAGCCCCGCTCAGCGTGTTGCAACTGTCCTTGGTGCACGGGAGCTTATCGTCGCAGACCTTGGGCGTCACGGTGCATGCTCCCAGTTTGCACTTGTCCGCCGTGCACGCGTTGTTGTCTGAGCACGGCGCCAGGTCGTCGTTGACATGCTTGCAACTGTCGGTCGCGATGTCGCAAGTATCTTTGGTGCACTGGTTCTTGTCGTCGCAATCCTTGGCCGTCGAGTTGCACTGGCCATTTGCGCACTTGTCCGTGGTGCACGTCTTGCCGTCACTGCAAAGCGCAAGGTCGTCGTTGACGAGCTTGCATGTCCCCGACGCAACGTCGCAACTGTTCTTGGTGCAAGCGTTCTTGTCGTCGCAAGCCGCGTCCGTCGTGCAGCCCTTGCACCCCGCGATTACGGTGGCCGTACACTTGCCAGCCGAGCATTTGTCCGTCGTGCAGGGATTGGCATCGGCGCAGGGCGCGGCGTCGTCGGGTGCGGTCTGGCACGCGCCGGTCGTGGCGTTGCAACTGTCTTTGGTGCACGGGTTCTTGTCGTCACAGACCACGGCAGTCGACGCGCACTGCCCGCCGGTACACTTGTCCGTCGTGCACGGGATGCTGTCGGTGCACGGCAGCGCGTCGTCGCTGGTATGAACACAGCCGTTCAATGCGTTGCAGCTGTCCTTGGTGCACGGGTTTTTGTCGTCGCAGACCACGGGCTTTCCCGCGCAGGTCTTGGCGGCGCATGCATCGCCGCTTGAGCAGGCGTTGAGGTCGTCACACGGCGTCGCATTGGCGGCTTGCGCGCAGGCTCCGGTCGCCGCAGTGCAGCTGTCGTCCGTGCACGCGTTGCCGTCATCGCAGTTCTTGGCCGTGTTCGTGCAGGCACCGGCGCTACACACGTCGGCGGTGCAAGCGTTGGCGTCATCGCACAGCGCACCTTCGTCGGTCTGACCGTTGCAGTTGTCGTCCTGGCCATTGCACGACTCAGCGGCGGCGCAGGCGTCTGGCGTCGTTGCGTCGGCAGCAACGGCGTCGGCAGCGCCTGCGTCTTCTGGTTCTGTCTCCGTTTGGCTGGTGGCGTCTGCCGCAACGTCGGGATCGGGCTGCACGGTCTCCGTCGCGGGTGCAGTGTCGGCCGCCGCGGTATCCGGCGCTTCGGCGTCAGCGACATCCGCGTTGGGGGCCACCTCCGCGAGTGCGTCCGCGGGTGACACTTCTGGCTCCAGCATGTCCTGCGCAACTTCAGCGGCGGACTCATCGGCCTGAACTGCGTCGATTGGCGCCGAGTCAACTGCAACGGCGTCAAGCGCGCCAGCCTCCGTCGGCCCGCCATCGGCAGTGCCCAGGTCAGCTGGCTCGGCATCGGCTGCCGCAGCGGCATCGCCCGCATCGGCGGTGCCGACGTCAGCTGCGTCAGGGGCGGCCGAGGCGCTATCGCCTTGCCCGCCGCCGCCATCGGCATTGGCCGCCGTCTCGTCTTTCGCCAGAACGTCAGATACCGTCGCGTCGCTTGCACCGGTGGCTCCAGCGCCAGCGCCAGAACCGGCAGCGGGGTCGCCAGCGCACCCAACAGCGCCCACCGCGACCGCCAGGGCAACCGCAGCCCAGCGATCACCAAGAAAACTCAACGAAAGCCGCCGCATGTCCGCCCCAGATTCGCCACCAGCACGACAAGCCGGCGAGCGTCACTCTACCAACCGGGGGCATTGCTGCCATCCTACGCCGTTCATACACGCGATCACGGTCGTCCTAAAAGCATCTGTGAAATCATCGATCTGAACAAAGGGTGCCTTCAATTTTCCCAGCGCGCCGCGGCCTCGCCGACCAGGACTGCTGGCGCGAGCGTCAGGGTAGGCATGTCCCAGATTCGCGCGCTGCCGTCCCAGCTTGCCGTCAGCAGCCATTGGCCACCAGGGTCGAAAGCAACGGTGCTGACGCGGCGGGTGTGGCCGGCCAGCACCGCCCGCGTTTGCAGGGTCGCGACGTCCAGGATGCGGCCAATGCCGGCCATCTCGCCAACCGCCAGCCAGCGACCGTCCGGGCTGAAGGCGATGTCGTGGATGCGGTCGCCACCGGTGATTGCCGTTCGCAGCTGCTTGCCGCTTCGATCCAAGAGGGTCACCTGACCTGCGCTGGCCACGGCGAGCAGGGCCCCGCCGCCGACGATGTCGGCAACCTCGGCGCCGGGCAGGCTGGCAATTTGGACGATGGCGACCGGAGTCCCATCGAGGATGTGGTGAATGCCGCCGCCGTTGTCGACAGCCACGCCGTGACGCAGGTCGGTCGCCGCTGCGAGGTCGCGAAAGGTCTGCGCCACGCCGTCCGTCGGCGTGGGCGTGTAGGCGAACGGCAATGCCCCTGGCGGCGAGGGCAGGATCTGCAGCCCCACGGCATACGGAGCCACCACCCGGGCGCCGCTACGCATCGCGATGACACGCCGCAGCGCCCCCAAGCCGCTGGCAGGCAAGCGCGCCCAAGTGCCCTGGGTCCGGTACTCGACGAGGCCAGGGCTTTGCGCCGCAGCCACCGCCAACTGCGCACCGTCCGCCGACCACGCCGCGAACTTGAGCACGTGTTCAGCCGGGTGATCGCGAAACAGTTGGGCGCCATCAGCAGTTCGCACCACTAGCAGCGTTCCATCGGCGCGCGCCAGGGCAACGCGCTGCCCGTCGCCGGCAATGGCAGCAGACGCCAGACCGTGTTCGCGGTCGCCGCCGGGCAGAGCTAGGGCCCGCACCTCGGCGGGGAGGCGCCATCGCGTTAGGGCGGCACCGAACATCCGAATCTCGCCGTCCGCTGTCACCGCGGCGGCACGACCGCCAGAACGCGGAAGCCGGCCGAGTTCCGCGCCACTGTGCAGGTCCCACGCGACCGCGCCGCCCTGGTCGCCTGTTGCCACGGCGCGATCCACGCCGCCTGTGATGCGCAGCACCTGGCCCAGGCCGGCCTGGAACCCATATCGTCGCGCGCCTCCCGGCCAATTGAAAACACCCACGATCCCCGCATGGGTGCCGATGACCAGGCCGCGACCATCGGGCAGCCACCAAGCCGTGCTTGCTCCGCGCTGCGCCCCAAACCCGCTCTCCCACGTTGTCGGCGATGCGCCATCCGCAAGCACCTCTACCAGCCCGGAATCGCAGACAGCCGCGATGGCACCAGGCGCCGGCCCGTGCTGGGGGGCGCGCGCAACCGCCACGGTGGCCGCGCCACCGCAGGTCTTGACCTCACGGACCAAGTCGCGGCCCAGATCGTGCAAAGCGAAGCCATCCGCCGCAAACCGCACCGCCACTGCGTCCGCGCCTCCGACCAACCAGGTGCCGCGACCAATCGCCGCAGCAGGTTGCGGCCGGGCGCGACCGTCGCGGGCGTCCAGCAGCGCCACGCGCGCCGGCCCCAACGACACGACCGCCCCCGCCGGCGTCCACGCGCCGTCTTGGGCCGCCCCTGGCACCTCCCAGCGCAGCACGGCGTCGCCTGCGCGTCGCAAGTCGTAGGCGGCGACGCTGTCGGCGCGCAGACACAGCAGCAGGTCGCCCGCAGCACTCGGAATCGACCGCAGGCATTCGGGCAGCGGCACCGCCGGCCCGGCGCGCTGTACGGTCTGCACCCGCGCCTGCATCAAGAGGCCGCGCGCCGCCGGATCGTCGCGCAGCTCGAGGGCGCGCGCCGCGAGGACCTCCGCCTCCGGCAGATTGCCGGCGCCCGCCGCAGAGCGTGCGGCTTCGAGCAACGCCTGACCCAGGTTGCGATCAGCACGCCGCAGTGCCGCTTTGGCTGTCGCTTCGGCAGCAACGGCGCGGTCGCGCTCGTCCAGCGTGCGCACGAACGCGATGCTCTGACCGACCACCAGCACGACCACGGCCACCGCGGCGACCGCCAACGGCGCGCGCCAGACCTGAGCCAGCCGCCGCGCGTGCTGCCAGGCCGTGTAGCGATGCGCAGCCACCCGGCGACCGTCCAGGAAAGCGTCCAGGTCAGCGGCGAGGGCTTTAGCGTCGCCGTAGCGTCGATTCCGGTCGGTGTCGGTCGCGCACAGCACAATCGCCGCCAGGTCTGCGGGCACGTCCGTGCTGCCGGCGAGCATTTGCCGTATGGAGCCCCGGTCCGCAGCGAGCTTTGCAGCCAAAGGGCGACCCGCGATGACCTCGGCCAGGGTCACGCCCAGTGCATAGACATCGGTTTGGGCGTTCGGTGGCGCGGTGCTGGTGTGTTCTGGCGGCAAGTAGCCGGGCGTGCCCGCCGACGAAGCCCTTGGCGACCCGTCCAACACGCATGCAAGGCCCCAGTCGGCGACCTGCGTCTCGCCGAACGCGCCGAGCAGGATGTTCCCAGGTTTGAGGTCGCAGTGCAGCACTTTGCGGTCGTGGGCATAGGCGACCGCTTCGGCCGCCGCCAGTACGCGCCGCAACAGCCGCAGCCGGTCCGTCAGAGAGGCCGTTTCAGTCAGCGCATCTGCCAGCGTGCGCTGGCCGGCCAGCCGCATGGTGTAGAATGGCGCGCCATCGCTGCCAATGCCGGCGTCGTGGACTTGCACGATGCCGGGATGGTCGAGGCCGGCGGTGAGCGAGGCTTCGCGCCCCAACTGAGCGGCCGTTTGCGCCGTCGCTGCGCGCTTGAGCGCGACCACCCGCCCCAGCCGCACGTCGAGCGCCGAATGGACCACCCCCATGCCGCCGCGGCCCAACTGCCCGCCGACCTGGTAGCGCAGCGCCTCCGGTGTAGCAAAGGGGTGGGTGGCTCGCTGGTCGTCCTGCTGCGGCGTCGGCCAACTGGCGCCAGAAACTGGCCACTGGGCGCTGTCGTCGCTCTCAGGTGCGGTCATCGATGACGTCGCCCTGGTACAGCAGAAGCTCGACCTGACCGGTTCCTCCGGCTCGAATCAGGTCGGGCCGGATCGCCGCAGCGCGCAGCTTGCCGCGCAGCCGCGCCAGACTCACGTCCCAGCGCTGGCGTAGACGGGCGCGGTCAGGCTCGTCGCGCCAGATTTCGCTGGCAAGCAGTTCCCACGCCACCGGGCCGGCCAGGGCTACCAGTTCCGAGACGATGCGCGCTGAGATGCCGTCCAGCGTCAGCGGCGCCACGCCGACCCGACCCTGCGGATGGATGTGCACCGTGTCGAAACCGGCGACGATGTGCAGCGGTGCCGCAAACGCGCCGTCGACTTCAGTGTGTGCCTGGCCGGCGCCGACCACCGGAACGGCCACCGCGCAGAGCTCGTGGTCGCCGACGCGAAAGGTGTGGCCCGATGCCAGGTCGCGCGCCGCGCCGCCGGCAATGCGCAACCTCCAACTGACGCCATTGTTCCAAACGTGGGCCGCAGCGTCGTCCTGGTGGCGCCCGACCACACAGAGCCGCGGCGAGACCAGCACACTGCACGCCCCGACCAGCACCTGCCGCGGCAAGCCGTCGCCCTGCAGCGCCAGCATGAATTCGGGCAGCTCGACGTCGAGCACTTCCAAACTCAAGCCTGGCGCCAATGCGACCCACAACCCCGGGCGCAGGACCACCTCCTTGCACGGCTGACCGTCAACGGCGAACACTCCACGCAAGCCAAGGAGCTTCAACTCGCCCGCGCGCAGGCTCACCAGGGCATGGGCCTCGCTGACTCTGCCGTCGTCGATCGGCAGCGCCGCCGTCGCCATGCGGCCGATGAGGTCGCCGGGACCGAGCGCGCGGATCGCGCCATCGGGTGCCAGGATCCGCACGATTGCGTTCACTGGGCACCACGACAGATGTGACTGGTTGCGCCAGTTGCGACCAAAGATACCCAGCCTTGCAAAGGGGCGGCATGGCGCGGTTGCGCAAGTCGACGCCGGTCTGCGGCCGCGCCCGCCCGTCGCGCGGCCCGCCAAGCCAGTGTGCGCGGTTTTGCAGGCGCGCGGCAAGCGCGGCGGCGGCGCCGGACCTGCCCGGCCAAACAAATACAAGCTAATTCACAAACCTGTGCTGCCCGCTTTCAACGTGTAAGACCGCAGCAGGGTGCGCCGTCGGCTGGGGGCGGGTACGTTCGCGTTGCCGCAGCCCTGTCCGCGGCTGAGCCGCAGGATGAAAACTACACGTCGCCTTGTCCTTTTGCTGCTGGCAACCCTAGCGGCCTGCGGCGAAACGCCAGCCCCTGCCGGTTCTGGCCAGGCCGCTGCGGATGCCTCTGGGCCCGACGGCGCCACGGCAGCAGAAACCACAGCCGCGGCGGATGGCGTTCTCGGCGAGACGGCCGGTCACGGGACGGACGCTGGTGTCGCGGCAGAGACGCAGGCGGAGACTACAGCTGAGGTTGGCGAGGACGCTGCCCCGGACGTTGCCGCCGACCTGGGCGCCGAGACTGCGCCTGTCGACATCGCCAGCGAGGTGGCCGCCGAAGTCGCCGACGCCGAGCCCGCACTCGATGTTGTGGCGGAGGTCGCGCCAGACACCGCGGCCGAAGTCGCTGCCGAAGTGGCGGCAGAAGTGGCCGCAGAAGTGGCACAGGAAGTGGTCGCAGTCGACGCTGCGCCCGACGCTGCGCCCGACGCTGTGGCCGAAACGAGTGCTGACGTCGCAGCGCCAGACACCGAGGCGCCTGACACGACCACCGAGACCGCGCCTGCGGATGCCGAAGCCGACACCGCAGCACCCGACACCGCCGGCCCCGTCTGCACGCCGACCAACCCTGCGACCGAAAGCTGTGACGGCATCGACAACGACTGCAACGGCGCCACCGACGAAAAGGGCTGCGACGACGGCAACCCCTGCACCAACGACAACTGCGGCGGCGCGGCCGGCTGCCAGTCCACACCCAACACCATCCCATGCAACGACAACAGCGCGTGCACCAGCGGCGACCTCTGCGCGGCCAGCAAGTGCGGCGGCGCCACAGTCAGCTGCGACGACGCCAACAGCTGCACCGACGACAGCTGTGACCCCAAAACGGGCTGCAAGCACACGGCAAATACTGGGCCCTGCGACGACAGCCAACCGTGCACGACGGAAGCGTGCGCTGCCAGCACCTGCAAGGCGACCGCCAAGGCGTGCAAGGACAGCGACGCGTGCACGACCGACAGCTGCGACGCGGCCACCGGCGATTGCGCGTTCACGGTCATCGCCAACTGCAAGGCTTGCACGGGCAACGCAGAGTGCGACGACAAGGATGCCTGCACCACCGACGCCTGTACCGCCAGCAAGTGCGCCAACACCAAAATTGCTGGATGTCTACCGCCGCCAGATTTTGCGTTGACAGATGTCAAGTTCTCGCCGGCCAACGTGCTGTTCCCGCCGGTCGGGCCTAGCTACCAGCCCATGTCTCTGAACGTGCAACTCGCGAACCTGAGCGGCAAGTCGCCTGGCAACGCCGCGGTCGGCACGCTGACGGTCGTCCTGAACTCCGCGGCAAGCAACCAGGGCCCGGATGCGATGGTCGTGCACACGGCTAGCCTGGCCAAGCCCTACCTGGACTTTGCGGCGCCAACGACCAAGATTGTCACCGCAAGCCTGAGTGGCAACTGGAGCACACTGAAGGCGCCGCTCAGCAAATACACGCACTTGTGCGCGACCATGGCCATGGCGGGCGAAGTGGCGACCGCCAACAACACAACCTGCGCGCCCATCGCGGTGCACACGCAACAACTGTCGATGACCGGCGTCACGTTGAGTGACGGCTCGCCGCTAGCCAATGCCAAGGTGCAAAACGAAAAGCCGCTGGCGCTCAAGGTCAGCTACAAGAACAGCGACCCGCTCAGTGGTGGTGTGGGTCTGGTGCACATCTACCGTTCGCTCGACGACAAGCTGGACGCCAACGATGCGGTCATCGCCAAACCAGCCGTCACCGCACCACTGCCCATGGCAACGGATACGACGGTGACGGCGACCGTCACCACACCCACTGGTCTCAATGGCCCGGCCTGGTTGTGCTTCAAGGTGGTGCCTGCGGTATTCGGCCAGCCCGAAAACTGGGACACCAACCCGGCTGACAATACGCTGTGCGTCCCGGTCAGCGTGTTCGACCTGCCCGACCTCGCGCCCAAGACCATCGTGACGCCAGGCGGGGTGTCGACAGTGCTGTGGGCGACGGTGACCGGCAATGTGTTCCCGTTTGGCAAGCCGTTGAATTGCAGTGTTATCGTCGACAACAAGATGGCCACAACTGGCCTCACGGGCCCGACCAGCGATGTGCCGGTGACCTGTGCGCTTTTGCCCGCGGGCGTGCAGGACTTTTCGAAGGCGCTGTGGCAAACGACCTGGAAGTCGCCGCCGATTGCCGCCAACACCGTCGGTCAGACGTGGACGGCGCCGCCGGGGCCAGTGCTCGACCACACCATGGGGGTGTCGGCGGGTACGTTCAAAGCAACCACCCCGTATTCGGTCGTTCCCGGCATGTATCAGATTTGCGTGGCCATTGACCTCGCTGGCACGGTCGCCGAGGTCAACGAGCTAAACAACCTGCTGTGTGCACCGTTGCAGACCGTGGCGCCCAACCTGGCGGTGACGGAGGCGTCGCTGGGCGCGCCGGCAACAGAACTGGTGGCGGGTACGCAGTACACGCTTCAGTTCAAGGGCGTCAACAACGGCACGTGTACGACGGGTGTCGCGTTTTCCACGCGGGCGTACCTGAGCAAAGACGACAAGATCTCTGCCGATGACGCAGAGCTCTACAAGTACGACACCAACCCGGCGATATCGGCCAATGCGGCGTTTGCACTGACCGTGGCAACGGGGGCGTCAAAGGTGACCGTGCCAGCGGGGTTTGCCAAGGGCCCGGCGTTCTTGATTGTCGAGGTCGATGGCTTGGGCAAGGTATACGAGTCCAGTGAGACCGACAACGTCAAGGCGGTGGCGGTGGTGGTCAAGTAGACGGCCACGCGCTTTGGTTCTAGGGAGCCTGTCCAACATTACTCGATCGCTGTGGATACACGGGAGCCGCGAGTCGGCTTGCAAAGACGCGAGCTTGCGACCCACCCAGCCAGCAACGGGCACCGAACAGAACGAGTAGTTGTTGGCGGGGCCCCAAACCCGACGCAAGCCACGCTGCCCATGCCCCGCGCTGTCGCCAAAGGCCCCCACACCCATCCGCACCCAAAAATGGAGCCGCGAGTCGGCCGTCGAGGCCGCGAGCTGGCGACCCACCAAGCAAGCAAAAGGTCAATTCGTTCATCGAATTGACCTACTTACTCCCCAACCGAAACACCCCATCCCACCCGGCCGGCGGCGGCTGCACCCGATACGCCACGCACCGCTGCCGCAGCACCTCAGCAGGTTCATCGCCGGGCCGCAGCGCCAGCACCTGCCCGCACAGCGCCTCCGCCGCGGCAAACTCGGCCGCCAGGTACGCCTCAAACGCCTGGGTATGCAGGTCCGCCACCTGCCGCAGCGTCGCATCCGACCCGTGCTTGAGCGCCAAAAGCTCATGCACCGTCACCGCCGCCACCTTGCCCTTGACCGCCAGCCGGTCCACCGGTCGCGCCACCACCCGCGAGGCAATGATATTGCGGGTGGTATCGCCGATGAGAATCCGCGTGCCATAGACCTTGTTGGCGCCCTCTAACCGACTCGCGAGGTTGACCGCGTCGCCGAGCGCCGTGTACTCCAAGCGGTCATTGCTGCCGATGTTGCCGACCACGACCGCGCCGGTGTTGATGCCGATGCGGCAGTGTACGTCGGGCATGCCCCGTTCTCGCCAGCCCTTTTGCAGCTCGGCCATCTTGGTCTGGCAGCGCAGCGCCGCCACGCACGCGGCATAGGCGTGGTCAGGGTAGGGATTGGGTGCGCCCCAAAACGCCATCACGCAGTCGCCGATGAACTTGTCGACGGTGCCGTCCTCGTTCATCACGATGGCCGTCATCGCGCTCAGGTATTCGCCCATCCACTCGACCAGCGCTTCGGGCGGCAGCGATTCGGCGATGGTGGTGAAGCCGGCGACATCGGCAAAGAACACCGTCAGCACTTCGCGACGACCGCCCGGCCGCGCCTCCGCCCCACTTTTGAGCACCGCGCGCACGACTTCGGCCGGCACATACTTGCGAAACGAGCGCAGGCTGGCGCGCATGCCCTCAAAGGCGCCGCCCAGCTGGTGCAACTCGCGCACCGGGCTGTGACCCGCGGCCGGTGCTTCGAGGTCGAGGTTGCCGATAGCCGCCGACAGCTCTGCTAGCTTCTTGACTGGTCGCGTGACCGCGGTGCCAAGCGCCCAAGCGAGTGCAATCGCGGCCAAAGCGCACAGCAAGCCGACCATCAGCTGTTCGCGCAGGCTCTGGTTGGCGTCGCGCAGCAGTTCGTCGGCGGGCACCGTCAGGCACAGTAGCCAGTCCGGGCCGTGCTCGACGCCAATGCGCCGTACCTGGGCAAAGTGCAGCCCGCGCTTGTCGTCGAACTCGAATTGCAGCGGTTGTTTGGGGTCCGGCAGGCTCGCACCGAGGTGCTGCATCACCGCGCGCACGCGGCTGTCCTTGATGCGCGCCGGCGCGACGAATTCGGCACTGCCGCCGGGCGTCACTTCACTCAGCCAATGCGGTTCGGGGTGGGCGATGACGCGCCGCTCGCCGTTCTTGCGTTGCTCGACGACGAACGCGCCGGCCTGGTCCGCCAGCGCCAACCGCGCCAGAAAGCCGCTCAGGGCATACAGGTCGAAATCCGCCGAAAACACGCCCACAAGCTTGCCATCGGCAGTACTAACCGGCGCGGCAAACGTGATACCCGGAACCGACAGGTCTTCATAGGCGGCCAGAAAAAGGTAGCTCTCGGTCCAAGTCGGCTTGCCCGCCTGCAACGCCGCTTTGTAATAGGGCCGGGGCCGCGGGTCGCGGTCGTCCATGTTGGCCTTGCGGTCCAACTGCACCCACGCGCCGTCTTTGCGGGTGTAGTCGGTTAGCGTCAAGTGGCCGTCGGGGCCGCGGTCGAGGTAGCGAATGCTCAGATTGCCCTTGGATCCGCGCACCGCGTGGCAGTAGGAACCGTCGCGCTCAAATGCGAACGACAGATAGCTCAGCCGCGGACTGAGCGCCAGGGCTTCGTGGAACATCGGCGCCAACTTGCGGCAGTCGTCGCTCGGCAGCAGCCCCCCGCCCAGCAACCGCGCGTGCCACAGACCTTGCAGCGACGCCTCGCCCAGCACCGCGCGAATCTCGGCTTGGACGCGCTCGGCTTGCTGGTCCAGGACCTGCAACGCCAGCTTGTGCGCCGCACCCTGCGCCGCCCGGTGCGACAGCACCACATCGACGGCGCCAACCAGCAGCACCAGCGACAGCACCACGCTGACCAGTAGCGTGCGAAAGCCGATGCGGAGCGGCTGCTTTTCGTTTGCAGAATCGGGCATCGACCGGTGGCCCAGCGCGGTGGCGCGCGGGGGGCGGACGATAGCGCGGGCGGTCTAGGCGGGCAAACGGTGGCGGCCGGTCGGCTACCTTGCCCCAGGCAGCAACGGCACCGCCACCTCAAACACCGCGCCGCCGCCCGGCGCATCGCCCACGGTAATTTCGCCCCCCAACGACTGCAGCACGCGGCGCGTAATCGTCAACCCCATGCCCATGCCGCGGCCGGGCCCTTTGGTAGTAAAAAACGGCTGAAAGATGCGCGCGCGGTCCGCCTCCGCGATACCGGGTCCATTGTCGGCGATGGTCAACAACACCCGGTCGCCGTCGATGCGGCCGGTCAGCACCACGCGACCGCCTTCCTCCGGCGCCGCTTCGATGGCGTTCTGGACCAGGTTGGTCAGGGCCTGGTGCAGCTCCTCGGGCACACACAGGATCCACGCCTCGCCAGGCAACTGCACCTGAACGACCACCGGTCGCGCGATCGCCGGTTGCACCATCGCCACGACGTCGCGGGTCGCTTGCCACAGCTCGTGCTGGCGCCGGGTGCGCGCCATGCCTTCGCGGCTGTAGCGGCCCAGCAAGTCCACCGTATGACCAATGCGCCGCAGCCCTGCGTGGGCGGTCTGCGCCATCTTGTCGACGCGGGTGTGCAGCGTGCGCAATTTGGCGGTGTCGTCGTCGCCCAGCGGGCGACCGTTGCTGCCCTCGACCAACTGCGCCACCGCCGCCATGTCAAGCACGATGCGTTGCACCGAGTTGGCGATGTAGTTGATGGGGTTGTTGATTTCGTGCGCGATGCCGCCAGCCAGTGTTTCGATGCTGTCCATGCGGTGGTTGAGCAGCAACTCGGCCTGGCTTTGCTGACCCTGCAACAGCGCCCGCGCGGTCGACAGCAATTCGCGCGGTGAAAACGGCTTGGTCAAGTAGGCGTTGACGCCGGCTTGCAGGCCCGCCACCTTGTCGTCGACCTCGCCCTTGGCGGTCAGCATCACCACCGGCGTATGGCGCAGGATCGGGTCCGCGCGCAGCTGGCGCACCAGCTCCAGGCCGTCGATACCCGGCATCATCAGGTCGGTCACAATCAAGCTGGGCCGTCGCTCGCGTGCTTGCTGCAGGCCTTGGGTGCCGTTGTGTGCGGCATACACCTTAAAGTGCTGCCGCAGCGCAAGGTGCACGATGCGAATGATGTCTGGGGTGTCATCCACCACCAGGACCGACCACATGCGGTTGTCTTCGTCGGCGTCGCGCTCGACGATGCGTCGCTCGGTGGCTTCGGCGACTGCCAGCAGGCGATAGTTGCCCCTCGCTTCCAATTCCAGGCTTTCGCGGGTCAGGTCGCCGGCCTGAACGCTGGTGGGCTGCGGTCGCATCGGCGCCGGTGTCAGCATCTCGGCCGCAAAATGCGCTTTGCCGCCGCGCATCACCACTTCGAAGGTCGCACCCTGGCCGGGCGCGCTGTGGGCCAAGATGCGCCCGCCATGCAGCGCAACGAAATGCCGCGCCAGCGCCAAACCGATGCCGGCGCCGCCGTACTGGCGCGTGCCGCCCATGTCAACCTGAAAGAAGCGGTCGAACAGCCGCTCTGCCAATTCAGGCGGAAAGCCAGGTCCAGAGTCGCGCACCGTCACCCGCGCCCCGTCGCCCGCGCGCTCCAAGACCACCACGACATGGCCGCCGACCGGCGTAAATTTCAGCGCATTGGACAGCAGATTGACCCACACGCGCTCCATGCGGTCGGGGTCGAACCACATGGGCAGTGGTTCCGGCGGCAGCTCTAGTGTCAGCTCAATGTCCTTACGCCTGGCAAGGACCTCGACTTGCTGCACGAGCGCGCGCAGCGTCTCGCCCAGGTCGTGCTCCGCTGCGTGCAGCGACAGCCGGGCCTGGTCGGCGCGTGACAAATCCAACAGGTCTTCGATGAGCGCCAGCAGCTTGAAGCCGCTGCGCAGCATCGAACGCATGGTCGCCCGTTGCTGGTCCGACACCGCGCCGAGTTCGCCGTTGATGAGCAATTCCAGCGGCGACAACACCATCGCCAGCGGGGTCTTCAACTCATGCGTCATATTGGCAAAGAACGCGGTCTTGAAGGCATCGAGCTTCTGCAGCTGCGCGTGCGCGTCGGCCAGCCGCGCGTTGGTGGTTTCAATCGCTACTTGCGCCGCAATCTGCTGTTGGTCGCGCCGCCACGCCAGCCGCTGGCCCACGGTCGCAATGACCGCGGTGCCGGCCAGAAAGAACACATGGGTGACCGCGGCTTGCGCCTGCTCCGGCTCAAAGTGCCAGACGTTGACGCCCAGGTAGAACACGATGCCCAGCGCATGGGTCGCGGCGGCCAGCCAACCCGGCCACATGAACAGCAGACCGGCCGCCAGGGTGACCAGGTTCAGGCCTGCGTAGTAGTCGGATCGAAAGCCGCCGAGCGCCGCGGTCATCACCGCCAGGCACAGCGACAGCCACGCCATGTAGCCCGCGGTCAGCAACGCAGAGTGGCGCGCAAACAAGGGTTGCCGTGCCACCGCGAGCAAAAGCAGCGCCGCCCCGGCCATGGCTGCGCGGTCGGCCAAAAGCAGGTTCAGCTGTGCGGGGTCTTGGGTCAGTACCCGGTCGACGGCGACAAACACGGCGTCCAGGCCCAGCGTCAGCGCCGCCGCAGCCACGGCACTGCGTTGGTTGCGGGCCGCGACAGCTGCGTCAAATCGCGCAACGCCGGCGGCGTCTAGTGCCGGGTTCACGGCCGCCGCAACACGACGAACGGGTTACAGCGCTCAGCTTCTTCTTCGATGCGCAAGCCGGCATCAGGGCAGGCCTCGCCAGCCAGGCCCAGCATCGAATCGCGGCTGCGGTGGATCATCCGCCAGTCCAGGTGGTGCTCCAGCATCCAGCGGCACGGGTTTTCTGGCACGAGGTTGCCGACGTACAACTCGCCGGCCGCCGCTAGCTGTGCGTACAGCCGCCGCTGGAGGCGCACCGCGGTCGCGTCCGGTAGGTAGTCGAAAAGCCCTGCGCACAAGATGACGTCAAACGGGCCGTGGCGCGCGAACAGCTCGGGGTCGTGCAGCAGACGGCGAATCGAATCTTGCAGCAGGGCGATTTTGACATTGGGCTGTTGCCGCGGGTCAGCGACCTGCTGCAAGCGCCGGTGTGCGTAGGCCAGCGCCTCGCGGTCCTGCTCAAACAGCGTCACCGCCACATGGTCGTCGGCAGTCACGTGGTCGCGCAGCAGCTCGTACACCTCTTGCGCCGGACCCGCCGCCACCGACACCACCCGCAACGGTTGACCCAAAGCCCGCGCCAGGCGAAGACGGTCGGCCAGGTGCACGCGCAGCACGTCTTTGCGGTTGCGCACGGCCTGGGTGCATGCCATCGACCAGCCGCACAGGTGCATCGCCTTGGCGAACAGCGTCGGGCCCTCAAACGGCTGTTCGTAGACCATCCGCATCACGCCGTAGTCGCCGGGATACCCCAGCGGCTTGGTTGCAGCGCGGTGCACGATTGGACCCAGCAAGAACGCAGGTTGCAGCAGCCGTTGCGAAAACTCGCGCATGCGGTTGGCGCCGTCTTCTGCCGTCGGGTCATCGGGCCAGCCGCTTTGGCGCAACGCCGCGTCGCAGGCGTAGATGGCCCGCAGCCAGGGTTGCACGAACTCCTGCCGCACCCGTTCGACCAGCTGCGCACGGGCTGGCGTCATCGTCTCGCCGTGCACCACCTGCCAGGGCAGTTCGCGCTCCATTTGCGCATACTGGCTTTGGGCTTCATCCAAGAGCAGGCGCAGTTCGGCGACGTGCGCCTTGAGCTCGGCGTGCCCAGCGACCTGCCACGGGCGCTGCGCTAGCGAACCCTGCGCGCCCACCGCCGACCAGTTCTTGACGTCGCGCAGCTGCAGCACGTCGTCCAGGTTCATCGGGCCATCGACCAGCGACAGGCCTAAGACGCGCTGCGGACCATCCATGCGTGCCGAGGCCACCACCGCGGCGCCGTCATAGGCCGCGACGCTGTCAAACGCCACCTGCAGCCGCGGCACCTGTGCCCCGACCATCAAGCCGCCCAACCCCGGCGCCGCTACGGCCACACCGCCAGTCGAGACGTCGAGCAGCGCGCAAGCGTGACTGCGACCCTGTGCATCCCAAGCGGTGATGCTGATGTGCAGCGCTGTGAAGGCATCCGACCGATAGCGCGGAGCCCGAAAGAACACCTCGCGGTCGCGGGCGCCCTCCAGTTCCTCGTAGGTGCGGATGGTGGTCATGCCGCCTCAACGGCCGCCGCAATGGGAATGCACAGCACCATCCGCGTCCCGCCGGCGCCTTGGCGCTCGACGAACAGGTCGCCGCCATGGTTCTCTGCAACGACATGGGCGAGGTACAGCGCCACTTCGTCCCGTTGCGCAACCACTGGATCTGGCACCGCCCATTGCCCAGACACGGCCGGGTGGCTGGCCGGCAGGTGATCGACACCCACGGCAAACCGCGCAGTGCCAGGGCCTTGCCGACCCAACTGCACCGAGATGGCCTGACCGGGCGGCGCGCCGCTGGCCGCATAGCGCACCAGGTTGGCCACCGCGTGCACCAGCTGCGCCTGGTCGGCGCGCAGGGCGACATCGCTCGATGTCGGCAACTCCACTTGCAGTGGCCGGCCGCGCAGCAGCGGATCGAGGCCCAGCGCCGCAATGGCCTGCTGAGCCACCCGCGCCGCGCTGCAATACCCGTGGCTGCGGCCCGTTTGGGCACCCTCTGCCTGGCGCGCGATGGCATCGACCGCCTCAGTGAGATTGCGAATGGCGGCGACGCCGACCCGCACCGCGTCGCCGAGGGTGCCGGCGAGCGGGCTGTTGCACACTTCGTCTTCGACCAGCAGCAGGCCGCTGATGGCTTCCCGCAAGTCGTGCGCCAGCCCTGCCGCCAGCCTGCCTACGGCAGCGCCACGTTCAGCCCGTAGGAGTTCTTGCTGCGCATGGGACAATTCGGTGATGGTGTCGCGCAGTTGGGCGTTGCGTGCCTCAAGGGTGCGCACCAGTTGCGCAATCGTTCGCGTCTGCTGAACGTGCAGGCGCGCTTGTCCGATCGCTTCGATGACGTCCTCTGCCTTCCACGGCTTGCGCAGAAAGCGAAATGCCTGTGCCTCGTTGATGGCCGCAATCAACGCGGGGGTGTCGGTGTAGGCCGTCAGTACGATGCCGGCGACGTCGGGGCGCTGTTGGCGCGCGACCGCCAGCAACTCGATGCCAGACAGGCCCGGCATGCGCTGGTCGGTGACGATGACGTCTAGTTGCGGATGCGCAAGCATGGCCAGCGCCGCCTCGCCGCTGTTGGCCTCCAGCACCGCGTAATCGCCTTCGAGAAAGGCCTTGAGCACTTCGAGGTTCGGCGGGTCATCGTCGACCAGGAGCACGGCGCCGCCCAGCAAGCTGTCGCTTTGCATCCTGTTTTCGCCTCCACACCGGTCGCGCGGCATCGGCGCCGCGAGGACGGCGAGCATAGCGCAGGCGCCACAGATTTCCACATCTTCTCAACATTGCCCGCTAGTTACACGCCGCTCGGGGCATGAACGCGACGGTGAGGCATGTCGTTGGCTGGCGGGGGCTCAGCCGCCTTGCGGGTCGGGCCGTGGCCATGCTGCCGCGACGAAGTGGTGACGGACGGGGGTGCTTCGCGGCAAATCAGCCCGCGCTAGGTGCATGGCCTACAAGCATGGTGCGCAATCCGGACAGCGACAGGAACTCGACGTCTGCACCACCTAGGTTGCGGACGAACGGAACTTCGGCGTCGCTCGCCACCACGAGATTGCGGCCCTTGGGGTAGGCCCGCCGAAAAATGCGCAGGTTGCCGAGGTCGGCCTGCTCGCCGCGCCACTTGCACTCGATAGCCGTCACGTCGCCATTGCGCTCGGGCAGCACGAAGTCAACCTCGTGGCCGGCCTTGTCGCGCCAGTAATGAACGTTGCCGGGCTGCAAGGCGGCGCCGATTTCGTCCAGGACAAGGTGTTCCCACAGGTTGCCGCGGTCGTCTAGGCGCAGCGCCTCGATGCCGCGGGCCCAGCAAGCGAACCCACAGTCAAAGGCGTAGACCCGTGGAGCGGCAACGATTTCTGCCTGTCGCCGCGCAGCGTAAGGGCGCACCACCCGTACCAAGAATGTGGCTTCCAGGATCGCGAGGTAGTTGGCAATGGTCGGGCGGCTGATTTTGCAGGCCGTCGCGTAGCGGGTCGCGTCGAAAATGCCGCCGCTGTTGGCCATCAACAGTTCGCAGAACTGCAAGAAGGCGGCGCGACGCTCCAGCCGGAAAAGTGCCAGGATGTCTTTGGACCAATAGGCGTCCAACCAGTCTGTGTATTCGCGCGGGTTGGGCCGTGCGGCCAGGAAGAACCCCGGCAGGCCACCGTGCAGCATCCGCCGGTCCCAGCCCTTTTCGCCCGCGGCGGCGACGTCTGCGGCCACCATCGGCAACAGCCAAACGTCACGCTTGCGACCGGCCAGGGTGTCGCGAAACAGCGCCGACGCACCGAGCGTGGAGGAACCAGTCGCCAGGATGCGCAAGTCGGGGTGGTAGTCGGCCGCCAGCTTGAGGATTTCTGACGGGTTGTCGAGGCGGTGGATTTCGTCGAGGACGACCGTCTTGCCCGCGCGGCTGCGCAAGAACGCCTCTGGGTCACCAACGGCAGCGCGGTGGCTCGGTCGTTCGCAGTCGAGCACCTCGGCGTCTGGCAACTGGCTGCACAGCATGGTCTTGCCGACGCGGCGGACGCCTTGCAGCCACACGATGTTGCAGCTTGCGAAGGCGGCATCGAGTTGGGCTATCCAGTCGTGGCGAGAGAACGACATGGCGGCAGCGTACGCCGGTTCGACCAGATGTCAAGTCGGGTTGCGAAAAGTCGTACTAAACGCAAGTCGGGTTTGCGTTTGGTGGTAGTTGTGGGGTTCTAGCGGACTATACAGAATCGCCTTGAGGTGAGATCAAACCTGCCGCAAGGAAGGAGCGACGAGTCGGCTTGCAAAACCGCGAGTTTGCGACCCACTGAGCAAGCAAGAACAGCGATCGCAGATGACCTCGGGTCATCGCGATCCCGTATAGAACAGGTCGGCGACCGCCACTGTAGCGCCGTCCAAGCTCGGCAGCGCGATGCGGTCGCCGGGTCGAGCGAGCCGGCAGGCGCCGTAGTGGTCGTCGAGCGGCTCGGTGTGAATTTCGACCAGCCGCCGGCGGCAGTCAACGATCCACTACTCGGGCACGCCGGCCGCGGCGTAGATGGAGGCCTTGACGATGCGGTCGGTGGCGGACGAGGTATCGGCGACCTCGACAATCAGAATCGCCCTCGTCGGATGGTGGTCAGTCTGGCCCAGCGGCACCACCGCAAGGTCGGGTTCCGGCATTGAGTCCGGACCGGCAGCGAAGGGCAACTGCGGGCGAACTTCGGCATCGTCGCCATAGGCCGCGACCAGCTTCTTGTTGAGCTTGACGACACTGGTTGCGTGCGGAACGTGTTGCAGCGGCATGTGAACGATGACCCCTTGCAATAGTCCGATGTGGTCGTCTTCGCCGAACACGCCGGCTGTCACCATGGCTTCATAGCGGGCGCACGAAAACCGCACCGGTGCCGCGGTGGCTTGCGTTGTGTCGTGGCCCAGCGTCATGGACGACTCCTGCGGGTGGTCGGCCCGCTGGTGTCAGTGTGCGCGCGGCTGGGGTGGGGGGCACGGTGGCTGATGTTCACGTGGATGGCCTCGGGCTATGTGGTGTCGTCGAGGTGGCAGTGCACCGCGCCGCGGGTGGCGGCCGTCAGTTCTTCCTCGGTGTCGCCCTGTACGAAGATCGCCTGACCGTGTGCGCGCGCGACGAAACCGCCGTCGGCTTACCGTTCGGCTACGAAAAGCAGTTCGCTCGTGGTCGCAGCGGGCGGCGCGCGATGGCGGCTGAGGCCAAAGGGTAGCGTAGGCGCGCAATGGTAGCGAGGTGGTGCTGGTGCGTCACGGTTCTCCCGGCGGCGCGCCGTCTTCGAAGTGGCAAGGCGCAGCGCCGCGAATGGCGGTGGACCGTTCGCCTGACAAGCGGTATGCCGAGGGGAGACCGGGTGATGAATCACTCGGCTCGCGGTCTCCACGCCCGCCGTCGCGGGCTACGCCCACCAATCTGGTAGCCGAGCCTGGACTGCCGGGCTTGCCCTTGCGGTCATTCGACCGCAGCGCAGGCATTGGACCCAGCCCGCGACGGCGGGCGGCGTGAAATCGAGCCGGATGATTCATCTTCCGGCGAATTGGCGCGGCATGGCGGCCTCGGGAGGCGCACGCGGGCCGGCTGACGTCCGCAACAGACGTGATTCGTTTTCGCTGAAGCCCTGAAACTGAAAGAATCATCCACGAAAAGGTGGCTGAGCCGACTCGGCCGCTGGAAGAACGGATCACCTCTGGCCCCGGCGATACGCCAGCTTGCCCGCCCCACCACCCCGGCGTACCCTTGGCGTGCCGGCGCGGTGCTGGCGTGGTGCGCGCGATGCCTAAGGGCCTGCCCATCGGTTCCATGGATTTCGCCGGTGCGCGCGCCCGGGGCTTCGACTACGTCGACAAATCGCCATTTGTAGGCAAGGTGTTGCGCATCAAGGGCGACGTCCTGGTGTTCTGCCGCCCGCGCCGCTTTGGCAAGACGCTGAACCTGACCATGCTGCGACAGTGGCTGCATCACCCGCGCGGTGAACGACGGCCAGCGCAGGATCCGTTCCGTGGCATGTCCGTCTTGGGCGATGAGTTGGCCCAGCAACACCGCGAAAAGCACTGCATCGTGTACCTGTCGCTCAAGTGCTGCAAGGCGCCGACGTGGAAGGAGAACTTGAGCAGCTTGGCTGAAGAACTCCGCAAAACCTGGAAGGCCTTGGGCTTCGCGCCAGAGCAAGTGCCAACCTGGTTCCGGCGCGTTGCCGACCACCTTGCCGCGGACACGCTGCCGCACGGCAAACTGCACCTTGCCCTAGGCCAGATTGTGCGCGCCGCCGAAGAAATCCACGGCGACAAAGTCTGGCTGCTGATCGACGAGTACGACGCGCCGGTGCAGACCGCCTGGCAGTACGGCTTCTACGAGCAAGCGGTGCGGTTTTTCCGGGCGTTTTTCACGGCCGCGCTCAAAGACTGCACCGCGGTGCAGCGGGCGGTGATGACCGGCATCTTGCGGGTGTCCAAGGCAGGGTTCTTCTCTGAACTCAACAACGTGGTCATCGACACCGTGCTCGACAAAGCGTTCGCGACCGACTTTGGCTTTACCGAAGACGAAGTCCGCGACCTCTGTGGCGACGACCACCAGCTGATGGACGACCTGCGCGACTGGTACAACGGCTATGACTTTTCCGGCAACGGCATCTACAACCCGTGGTCGGTGGCCAACGCGCTGGACCGACTCGGCCAGCCGATGCAGACGCACTGGATGGCGACGGCCGGCGCCGAACTCATCCAGTGGATTGCGACGCGCTTTGCGACGGACTCGGCCAAAACCCTCGAACGGTTGCTGGCGGGCGAGCACTACCGTATGCAGGTCTTGGAGGGCACCGAAATCCCGCGCATCGACCGCTACCCGGGCATGCTGCTCAACGTCATGCTGCACACGGGCTATCTGACCGGCGTGGCGCTGCCCCGCGACGATCCAGACGACGACCGCACGTACGCGCTGGTGCGCCTGCCAAACCGCGAGGTGCGGTCGGGCTGCCGCAACATCCTGTCGAGCGTTTTCGATGCCTATGTGCCGGTCGATGGCGGCGCCGAAGTCCTGGTGGCGGCGCTGTTGCGCGGCGACGAGAGCCTCGCCCAAGATGCGCTGCAAGCCATCATCCTGCAAATGCTCAGCTACCACGACCTGGCCGACAAGACCCCCGAGCGCATCTACCACGTGTTTGTGCTGGGTATCCTGACTCGCATGCCCCGCGGCTACCGGGTGGCGTCGAACAAGGAATTCGGCGAGGGCCGGCCCGATGTGGTGATGGAGCCAGACGCCGCCGACAGGCCGGCCGCGCTTTTGGAGTTCAAGACCGCACCATCGCCCAAGGCGGCGTGTGCCAAGGCGGCGGCGCAGATTGTCCAAAAGCGCTACGTGGACGGTGTGCGCGGCCAGCCGGTGTATGCATGGGCGGTGGGCTTTAGTGGCAAAGGCGTGGTGGTGCGGTTGGTTGGGGATGGCCGGGCGCTTGACAAGCCCGCGCAGTCGGCCCAGCCTTGCCGCCACGCGACCGCCGCGCGTGTTTGGGTGTGGCCCGCGCGACATCCTCTGCTTTGGAGTACCCCATGCGCGAGACTGCCTATCCCGTTCCGACGCGTGTGCTGCTTGCTCACGCCGAAGTACTGCTGCGTCAACTCAAGGCCGAGGTCAACACCAAGCGAGTCGCCGACTTGGCTGAGTTCGGCCTGGAGGGTACCGAGTTCACCAAGCAACTGGTGGCGGCCAACGCTGCACTGGTTGGCGCCGAAACTGCGCAAGAGGGTGCCAAAGGCGACTGGGGTGCGGGCATCGTCGATGACCAGGGCCGCGCCGAGGCCGGTTTCCGCTGGATCGGCCGGCTGCACAACCGCGTGCGCAACTATGTCAAAGCCAAGGGCAACCACGATGACCTGACCGGCCAGTTTCGCTTCGGCAAACTGCCAGCGCCGCGTAGCCGCGGGGTGGTCAACGAGTTGCGGCTGCTTTTGCCCGAGTGCAAGGAGCACGCTGAAAAGCTGAAGACCTTTGGCGTCACGGCAAAATTCGTCGCCGAAGGTCAAATGCTCCTGGACGGAATGGCGGGCAAGAGTGCGGCCGGCGCGGCCATGGACGTCGTCCGCAACCGCACGGGCGACGTGCGTGACGCCGAGCTCAAGCTGTGTCAGCTTTTCGAGCGGTTGGTGACAGCGGACGAGAGCGTTGCAGAAGAGACCGCGACCGAGGCGCCGCTTTTCCGCTTGGACCTGGTGCGGGCCGAGATGGCGCGGGATGCGGCGATGCGTGCGGCGCGACAGGCGGCGCAGCCGGAGCCAGCGGGGCCGCAGCAGTAGCTTGGGCGGGCGGACGACGACGATGTTGGGGTGCAGCGTGCGATTTTCGGGGTGCAGCAACAAATTGTCGGGGTGCAGCCGCCGGTTTTCGGGGCGCAGGGCGCAAAAGTTGGGGTGCAGCGTCGGCTGCGGGGCGATAATTGCGGGCTGCGGGGCGACTTTTTCCGGCTGCGGGCCGATTGTTGGCGCGTGCACGGCAACTTTGGTGCCCTTCACCTGGCTCAAGTCCCGCAGCGGGCCCCTTGGCTGGGACTTCGCCGGCAGCGTGAGTGCCTGCAGCCGGGTTGGCGCGCGTCTCGCGGCTGGTCGCTGCCGCGCCGGTCGGCACGCAGCGGTCGCTAACCCGTACAACGGTATGAAATCATTGACAAATGTTCGGTGGCTTGCAGCCGCAAGGGCGTGCCGACCTGCCACCAGGACGTGCCGACGACCCGGTGTCGGCACCGGACGTGGGCTGGCGGGGTCGGCACCGGGGCGGGGCTGGACGGGCTGGCCGGCGCCCGCGGTGGGCCTGGCCGTGGACCGGACGCAGGGGTGGTTGGGCGGCGGTCGGCCTGGCCGACCTGGGTCGGCTGGGCAACTGGCGCAGGGGAGGGCGGTGCCGATGCCGGGGTTGCAGGGAGGGCATGGTTGTGGTCGGTCGGCACGGGTGGTGGTGGGTCTGCCGTCACCGAATGGCTGGCTAGGTCGGATGAACGTGGTCTTGGAAACCACTGGGTGGTCTAGTGGTTGTTGGTAACGTAATGTCCGTTATCGGACGGTGACTTTGGGGAGATGAAGATGAAAGATGTCGATTCCCTTGACCTTGAACCAATCATCATCAAAGGCATGGACGCTGATGAAGGATACGGGTGGACCCAACCATTGGGGCTGCAGGTTGCCGCGGAGTACTTGAAGTACCTTTGGCTGTGTCGCATGTACCCAGACGCAGACATGGTGCCGTCGGGCATCGTGGACGACTTCTGGCACCTGCACATCTTGGACACGCGGAAATATGCTGAGGACTGTCAAACTTACTTCGGCTATTTCTTGCATCATTTTCCATATTTTGGAATGCGCGGAGAAGAAGACAAGCAATATCTTGCCGACGCGTGGGTTTCAACTCTCAACCGGTATCGGGTCCATTTCGGCGAGCCGCCGGCAGACCTTTGGATTGGCAGCCGGCGCTGCCCGAATTGTGGTCGGCGCTGCAAGGATGCGTCTGCGTCGCAGCGCGAGAAAAGGCCTTCATTTGAGTCATTGCGTAACTTCACTCCGTGAAGTCCTTGGTTCGTTGAGTCGCTCATCGACCGTGCCGGCCACGCCGGCGCCGCGATGCCCGAGTGGCTGCGCAACCATGTCGCCTGGCTGCGGTGGCCGAACCGCGCCGTGTTCTTTGAGCGTTACGGTGTCTTTGCCCAACTGCGCGTTCTGACCTGGAGCCCATCGGCGGGCACCGCTACCCCGAGCCGGCGGCCACGGCTAACGTGACCAGGGAGCCGGCGGAGCCAACACCGCCGCCGCCAGTCCCAACCGCCGTGGCC
>SXGU01298958.1_pt1 | contig 57938 bp, 39 predicted proteins | sample 3174531 | NCBI WGS metagenome assembly SXGU01 (sample SAMN11356863, study PRJNA531348) | freshwater metagenome | isolation source: freshwater sample F1-140 | place: China: Fuxian Lake, Yuxi | collected 2017-12-25 | reverse complement strand
GGCGAGCGCCAGCGAGTGGAGCGCGCCGGTGGTCCACTCGCTGGCGCTCGCAGCTACACGTCACGAAAGTTATTGGTCGCGCCACTAGCCCGCATTTTTCACACTTTCCGCGGAATTCTCCCCGCGCTTGACGAGTTTCGGACGGCGTGCGCTTGGATATCTGGGGTTCATGCGGGCTAAAACAAAACCGCCAGGCGGTTTTGAACTTAGCCCGGACAACACGTCGAACTGCTGGAGTTGGAAAAGAGCGGCATCCATGTGGCAAGCTACCGGACCAAGGTGCTGCCGAAGAAACTGCTGGAGCAGTCCGCAGCGACCGGGCGCGAGCTTTCGGCTGGCCGCGTTGGGAACCCGCCTACCGCCGCACGACGGCGAGCCAGTCGTTGGTGTCGGGGGCGGTGAGGGTGACTTTGGCGCCGCCACGGACCTTCGCTCCTGACTTCAGCGCGCCACCTTCGCGGGGGTTGAACCATGACACGGAGAGCTCGCCGGACGCGGCCGTGAGGTCGAGCGTGGTGGTGCCGCCCTGCAGCAGATAGACGAGGTAGAGCTGGCCGGGCTGGGCGAGGCAGTAGAGGGTGTTGTCGTGCGCGGCGTTGCCGACGAGTTCGTCGGCGTTGGTCATCTGGTCGAGCGGGATTTTTTGGTCGCGGAAAAAACCGAGGGCGATGCGGCAATAGTCCCAGGACTTCTCGCGGCTGCGGAAATCCTCGAGCAGGAGGTCGTTTTCCGGGAGTTGGTAGCCGAAGTAGTATTCCACGCCGGCGCCGCCGGCCATGAACGTGCCCCAGAGCGTGTGCTTGCGGATATCGTGGAGATCGTAGCCGACGGGTTTACCGGTGGTGTTGAGTCCGGCGAAGCCTTTGTAGCCGGGATCGGGCGGCACGCCTTGGATGGCGGGATTCTGCTCGTCGTTGCAGACGACCCAGGGGCGGCCGGCGGCGGCGGAGGCGCGGACCCATTTGAGTGTTTGTTGGTGCGCGGCCTTCCAGCTGTTCTGGGCGGAGGCGCCGGTGAGGACGGATTGTTTCCCGATGAGGGCTTCGTAGACCTGGTCCTGCTGGTTGGGGAAGCTGTGGATGACGATCAGGTGGCGGTAGGGATCGGTGTCGTGGATGAACTTCGCCATGTCGCGCTGCTCCTCGGGCGACTGGGTGTTCTCCTCCCCGAGGTTCCAATTGAGCGCGAGGTTGTGACCGAAGCGCGCGATGAGCTCGCGGAGGTAGAGCCGCCGCTCAGGGCCGCAGGCGCCGCCGTCGAGGGACTCGCGCACGCGACAGGGTTTGCGTTGGGCGCCGATGCGGTCGTCGTCGTTTTCATTTTCCTGCAGTTTGAAATGCAGAAACACACCGCGGGCCTGCGCGTGTTCGAAGACGATGCCCCATTGGTCGAGGCGCGAACAGTCGTAGTGGAACTTCTCGTCACGAGCGACGAAGGGCCAGATGTTGTCGCCGTCGCCGGCCGCATTGTAGGTGAGAAACGAGACCGCGTTGACGCCTTTCGCGCCGAGGTAGTTGACGGCGCCGATCAGGCCCTTGCCCTTGCCGCCCTTCCAGGTGGGATCGCCCGGGCGCCAGTCGCCGGCGTGCGGCGCCCAGGTCTTGAGCGGAACTTCTTTCTTGAGCGCGAGGGTGTCGTCGAAGTCGGCGTAGGCGAGGAGGGTCTCCGGCGCGTCGGCGCCGGCCTTCAGGAAGGGCTGCCCGGTGCCGGCGGCGACGAGGTAGTGGCTGCCGTTGTAGGTGAGGCGGCCGCCGGCGCGGAAATCGGCCGCGGACTTGTTCGTGGTGCCGACGGCAAAGGAGCCGGTCTTGCCGTCGTAGGGGGCGAGAGCTTTGCCGTTGCCATGAGTGGCGGCGTTGGGGCCGGCGGTGAAGGCGACGCGGTAGTTCCACCGGCCGGGCTTGTCGGGCGAGACGTGGGCGCGCCAGACGGTGCCGGCGGTGGCGGACGTCTCGGCGGCCTTGCCGTCGGCGGCGAAGTAGCCGGGGACCACATGGGACGGCGAGCCGGACTCGTGGGTGAAGGTGACGTCGAAGCGGTATCCGGTAAACGGATTCGGCGCGGTGTCGGTTTCGGCGGCGAAGGGGCCGGCGAGGTCGAGCGTGACCTTGTGCCATTGGCGGAGTTCGCCGGCGATCTGGATGCTGGCGTTGCCGGCGGTCTGACGGGGGACGGGGCGGAAGAGTTTTTCGCGCTGCGCCGCGGCGAGGGCGAGCTGGGACTGGCCATGGCCGACCGTGGCCGGGTTGCGGGGAATAAACACGACCCTGGACCAGCGACCGCGGCTCCACTCCTGGCCATCCTTCGAGCCGATGCGCGCACGCACCTCGACGAGCGTGCCCTCGCTCACATCGACATCGAACCACGCGGTGTTGTAACGCTCGCCTTCCTCAAATTGCTCGTTGGAGAGCGGCGGCGTGTAGCGGCCGAGCAATTTGTCGGCCAGATAGACTTCGTAGCTCGACGAACCGTCGTTTTCGCCGACGGTGTGGAGTTCCACACGATAGACGCCGTTGCGGGCGGGAACGATGAACTTGACCGAGGCTTCCTTGCGCTCGTTGGGGTTGATCGCGGCCCACTTGCCCTTGTCGAGGTAGAAACCCGTGCCCTCAAGTTTGAGCGACGCGGCGGTCACGGTGGCAGTGGTGGAGGCGGCGGGCGCGGGGGCTTTCGGGGCGATGGCGCCTGCCACAGCCTTCGCCGCCTTGGTGGCCGGGGGCCTCGGCGTGAGCGCGTCGGCCTCGGCGTAGTTTTCACCAACGGGAAACGGTGCGGGGATGTTTCCACTCTTCGCGACCGGAGCGGGACCGTGGCCCTCGGGCACATAGTTCGCGTCGGTTGTCATGAGCCACTTGTCGATCTCGAAACCATCCTCGCGCATCGAGAGCTGCACGGTGTGTTCGCCCGCGATCGGCACATCGAGAAACAACTGGCCGGGCACGCCGACGTGGACGGCTGCGGTGCGCTGCCGGCTATCCCAGGCCCACGCGTTTTTCTTCACCGTCTGCCAACGCTGACCGCTCTCGGGCCAGGTGCCGTTGAGGCCGACGTGGAGGCCATTGTCCTCGCCGCCAGTGGAGTAGATGCGGGCCCAGAAGTGGTAGCGGCCAGGCGTGGTGAATTGGACCCGGTAGGACAGTACGGCGATTTTTCCGGGGTCGTTGGAGAAATTTTCGCCGGCCACAAGTTTCTCGTCGTGCGACCAGCGGGTGTCGGGCAACGCCTCGAGGTAGGCGCCGCCGCTGGAGCCGACGACATGCGTGCCGTCGGTGTCGGGCGCGAGCTGGGGACGCTGTGTGGCGGTGAAGACCCACCACGCGCGTTTGTCGGTCAGCTCCTGTTTGGAAAAATGCTCGGCTTCGACGGCCACGAGGCCGCCGCGTTCGGCGAAGACGAGGTTGGCGGGGACGAAGGGTGCGGCGCCCGGCGGGGTGGCACCGCGCAGTGGCGACAGCAGCGCAGCGAACGCGACGAGGAGCGAACGGGTGAGACCGGGGATGGGGCTGCTGGTTTTCATTGGAGCTTTGGAAGCGCGGAGGAGAACGAAAGGTTTAAGGGGTGCGGCAAGGCGAAGATTTCGAGGGAATCGAGTTCGGGCTTGCCGCCACGGCTGCCGCTGCCGGCGGCGAGGTAGCGGGTGTCGCCGAGGTGTTCGGGCTTAATCGCGGGAGGCGTGTTTTGAGCAACGGCGATGGCGGGCAGGAAGGTGAGGCGGAGTCTCATGCGGCGGATTTGGTCTAGGATTCAAACGCCCTGGGGGCGGCGGTCCCTTCCACCACTCTGGCAGCTTCGAATCCGCGTGCAGGTTAGCAGTCCACTTGGCGGCCGGCCATGAGAATTAACGTATTTCTTTGGAGCTTTTTGCGCCGGCGGAGGGCAGCGCAGCCCGGCTGGTGATCCGCGCAGCGGAGCTGCGCAACGGGTCCTCCCTTTGGCGCCAGAAAATGGATCGCCTCTCGCGCCAACGATGCGAGCGCGCGCAACGCGGCGGCGCGTATGGCGGGGCAGCTGGAAGTGCGCCGGAGTGACCGGCGCTTCAAAGCATCCGGTTCTCGCGCGCCACGGCGGCGTACCAATGCGCGCTGAGCTTGGGCAAGGCCAATGGGGTCTGCCGGTTACCTGTTAACAATCGAAGTTCGAAGTTAACATGTAACAGGCAGACCCTCTCGGATCGGCCCCTCTGCCGACTCCAGTCTGAGCTTGCGTGCCATGGTGCCGGCAGGAAACCCGCGAAAATTCCGACGTCACCCCCAAACCCCAAAGCCCGACCCCGTGGGCGGGTTTATCGGTACGGCCCGGTTTCGGCGTGGACCGCCTACAAGCGGTTTGGGCAGGGTGAACTCAAGGATATCGCGACCTGCCATCGCGGCGTCATTGGACCGTGAAAATGCCGAGGCGGACGTTTACGGTGATGACAACTTCTGCACCAGCTCGGCGAGGGCAGGGTCGCTGCCGACGTTGCCGGGGAAGACGACGTAGCCGAGGCCGGGGAACCTGGCCTCGGGGCCGAGTTGCCAGACGGGCACACCGGGCAGGGCCTGGCCAAGAACGAGTGCGCGGCGCACCCCGAGGCCGCGGGTGGCGGTGTCGCTGGAGGTGATACCGCCTTTCGCGATCAGGTAGCGCGGGGCGACGGCGAGATGCTGCACGAGGTAGATGAGTGCATCGGAGACGCGGCGGCCGATGGCGAGGCTCGCGGCAGCGTCGGAGCCCGTGATGAGTTGGCGGCTGGTGTAGACCACGGTGTCGCGGCCGGCGGCGAGGGCGGCGTTGAGTGCAGTCAGGGTGGCGGCGAGGGTCGATGCACGAAGGGTGTCGTCGAGCAGGGCGGCGACGTCGACCTCGATGGGTGTGACCACGGAGGCGGCGAGCAGGGCGGAGAGTTGCGCGCTGGTCTTCGGGACATAGGAGCCGACGAGCGTGAGGCCGCCGTGGGCATTGGGCAGGCTGAAAGCGGCGGGCGGGAGCAGCGCGTGTTGGGGAGATTGCCCGATGCGGGCGGCGACAAATCCGGCGGCGGTGCGGTAGAGAAAACGCGAGCCGGCGGCTTCGGCGGCAAGCGTCGCGGCGGCGAAGACCTCGATGTCGCGAGGGGCGGCGGCGTTGACGATGCAGACCGAGCCGCGCGGGAGCGCGCGGAGTTTTTCGGCGACGGCGAGCGGACCGCCGGAGCGGAGAAGTTCGAGGGAAATCGTGGCGACGTCGGTGGCGCGGGTGCGGCCACCGGTCTTTTCCTCGACCCACGACGGGAGGTGCGAGTGGCGGTAGCCGAAGGCGGCGTCGCGGGCGAACGGTGTGTCGGCGGCGGGCACGAGCCGGTCACCCTCGGCGACGTAGTGGGTGTCGTTCAGCGTGTAGCGGCCGCCGGCTTCAAAATACGGGGTGATGAACGTGACGTCGAAGGGGCCGAGGATTTCCGCGAGGGTGTCGGTTTCGAGCGGATAGTAGCCACGGAGCGTGGAATCGCTGCGGCTGGCGACGACGACAGGGCGGCGGGTCGCGGCGGAAGCAGCGCGGAGATTGGCGGCGAGTTCGAGGTGAAGCGCGCGGGAGGCCTCGGCGGTGAGGCTGCGCGAGTTGGTGAGAATGTAGAAACAGGCGGGCGCGGCGGAGAGTTCGGCGTTAAGCGTGGCGAGGTCCCAGGTGGTGACGACGGCGATGTTGCGCACGGTCTGTGTGCCGGTGGGATCGTCGTCGAGGACGACGAGCGTGCGACCCGAAGCGGACGCGGCGGCGGCGTTGGCCGGGAGGAGATCGATCGGCCAGGCGGGAGGGAGGGCGGCGAAGGCGGCGGATTTGAAGAGGGGAACCATTTTGTCGGATTCGGAAATCTGAAATCTGAAATCTAGAATCTAGAATCTCGGATTTTCAGAGAGGATCGGGAATTTCCGATTATAGATTTCAGATGGCAGATTCTAGATTTCCGGAGCCTTGATTCTACTGGCCGGTGATCTCCACCTGGACGCCTTGCGTTGCGGCTTTCGTGAGAAACAACGCGCGTTTGCCTTGCGTGCCTTGGTGGGGCGGCGGCGTGGAGGGCGCGAGGCCCGCAGCGATCAACTCGGCCTGTGCGGCGGAAACGTTGTCCACTTTAAAGCAGAAATGGTGGAGGCCGGGACCGTTCTTTGCGAGCCAAGCCTGCAGCGGGTGATCGGGCGTGAGCGGCTCGACGAGTTGGAGGTGCGTGTTGCCGAGGTCGAGGTGCGTGAGGCGGACCACGCCGGCATTGACGACTTCGCTGCATACGACCGGGAAGCCGAGTTTGTCGCGCCAGAGCTTGAGCGCCTCCTCAGTGGACGGCACGCAGATGGCGAGGTGATCGAGGGCGAGGAAATCGAAAGAGGAATCTAGAATCTTCAATCTGGAATCTATTATCTCGGATTTCCGGAGATTGGAATTCGGGAGTTCCGGATTTTCCTGTTCGGGCGTTGTCCGGAGGGTTTGGAGGGATTTTTCGAGAATGCGACAAAGCTGCTGGCTTTCGTCGACGGCGTCGCTCATCCGGTCGATCGGAAGCAACTGGGCGGTCACGATGAAACGCAACCAGCCGCGCGTTTCGCGAAGTTCCTTGAGCGCGATGCTGAGCTTGTGGACGAAGTCGGCGCGACTTTCCGCGGCACCGCTTTCGTCGTAGTTGGGTGCAGACGACGTTCCAGATCGCACCAACTGTCCAGCGACATGGCGCCCGAGGCGGGTATCGGGAAGTGCATCGACTACTTTGCCAACTCGGGCGGCGAAGCACCAAAGACGTTTCGAGAGTTCCTCTTGATTCATAAATTTGAGATTTCAGATGACCGATGAAAGATTTTAGATGCCCGACCTGGATGCGATTGCTGCTTGCGAGTGATGCCCGATGCCCGATTTCAAGATTTCGAAGGGTTCATGCGCATCACGGTAGGCCCAGCAGCCGCCGCAGGACGAACATGATCGGAAGATAAACCGCGAGATAAACGCCAAGCCAGCCGGCGTCCCGGGACCAGCCGAGGCGCGCGAACGGCGCCCAGAAGATGCGATCGCCGCCGGGGTCAGTCCGTTAGTCGCTAGTGGCGCGACCAATAACTTTCGTGACGTGTAGCTGCGAGCGCCAGCGAGTGGACCACCGGCGCGCTCCACTCGCTGGCGCTCGCCGCTACTTGTCACGCTACTTTGCGGTCGGCACACTAGTCTTGGAACTCCAGAATTCGGGTGCCGCGGGAGAGCCCGTCAGCCGCATCTTCCCTCCGCACCGACGACCCGCAGGCGAAGTAGCAACTAGCGGCCTGACCTCCTTGGATCGGAGCCCGCACGATATTTTACGACGAGCCGATCCACGGCGGCGTAGCGGCGCGCGCGTCGGCTCGCACGCTTGCCATTTCCAGTGAAATGTCTGGTTTCAGGCCGATTTCCCAAATCTCATGAAAACGCTCTCTCTCGGTTCCGGCCTGCGCTCCTGGCTGCTTGGGGCCTGTCTCGCGCTTGGTTTTGGCCCCTGGGCGGTGGGCGCGCAAGCGGAGGTCCACGGTGAGCCGCCGGTCAAAGCCCCCTTTCTCAAGGGTGAAGACAGTCTTTGCGTGAACGACTGGTGGAATCGCCCGGAAAACCCCATCATCGATCTCAAGGTACCGCGGAGCCAGGTCGTGGCCTTCGGTCTCTACACGCTCTCGGAACGCGTGCTCAAGCTCAGCGCCCAACTCTATCCGCTCTATCCCGCCGAAACCCGCGAGGTGCGCCTCGAAATCGAACGCAACGGCCGCTGGACCGAGTTGGCCCGTCGCTCGGTCAACGATCTGGGTTGGTCCACCGTGTTTCGCCTCGAAAAATGGGACGATTCCCGCGACCACAAATACCGACTCCGTCACGGCGAAAGCGCCGTCTTTGAGGGCCTGATTCGGAAGAACCCGACCGCCAAGGACGAAATCAAACTCGTCGCGCTCTCGTGCAATTCCAATCGCGACCGCGGTCTCCGCCCCGAATACACCCGCAACCTCAATCACCAGGACCCCGACCTGGTTTTCTTCTCCGGAGACCAAAGCTACGATCACAAGGAACACACCGCGGCCTGGCTGAAGTTTGGCCTCGCGTTCAGGGAGATCTTCCGCGGCCGCCCCTGCGTTTCCATCCCCGACGACCACGACATCGGCCAGGGGAATCTCTGGGGCGAGAACGGCAAGATCGCCACGGCGCCCGCCGGAGACAGCGGCGGTTATTTCTTCCACCACGAATATGTGAAGATGGTCGAGCGCCAACAGACGGGCAACCTCCCCGATCCCTTCGATCCCGCACCGGTCGAGCAGGGCATCGGCGTTTATTTCACGAACCTCAACCTCGGCGGGGTCGATTTCGCGATCATCGAAGATCGCAAGTTCAAGACCGGTCCGCTCGGCCGCCACCCGATGAAGGGTCCCCGGCCCGACCACGTGCTCGATCCCAAGTACGATCCCGCCGTTATCGACACCCCCGGCCTGCAACTCCTCGGCGAACGCCAGCTGAAGTTTCTTTCCGCGTGGGGACGTCGCACCGACGGGGTGTTCCTCCGCGCGGTGCTCTCGCAAACGGGTTTCTGCGGCGGCGCCCATCTCCATGGCGGCCCCAAAGGCCGTCTCCATGCCGATCTTGATTCCAACGGTTGGCCGCAATCCGGCCGGCTGGCCGCCCTCCGTCTGATCAAAGCCGCCAACGCCGTGCACATCGCGGGCGACCAGCACATCGCCACGCTGATCCAGCATGGCATCGACCGACACCGCGACGGCCCGTGGGCTTTCGTCGTCCCCGCGATCGACAACAGTTACTACGGCCGCTGGTGGTGGCCCGAAAACGAAAAGCCCGGCGCCAATCCTATTCCCCAGTCGCCGCTCCCTTGGACCGGCGACTACCTCGATGGCTTCAACAACAAGATCACGATGGTCGCCTACGCCAATCCGGACACCGCCCAATACGCGAGCCAGGCCACGCGCACGGCGCATCTCGGCAAACCCGGCTGGGCCGACGGCTGGGGCCTGATCCGTTTCAAGAAATCCACGCGCGAAGTCACCTTCGAGTGCTGGCCGCGCTTTGCGGACGCCACCCAACCCGGGGCCGCGCAGTTCCCCGGCTGGCCGCGCACGATCAAACTCTGACGCCGACTGGTCGGACCCAACCCGCTTGGCCGGTCGGGTGACCCTCGGCCTTTCGGATGCATCTGACGGGCCGGTCTCCTGCGCCACGCGACCGGGGGGCAGCCAGAAGTTCAACCCGCTGATCGCTGGTGTGCCGACCGCAAAGTAGCGTGACAAGTAGCGGCGAGCGCCAGCGAGTGGAGCGCGCCGGTGGTCCACTCGCTGGCGCTCGCAGCTACACGTCACGAAAGTTATTGGTCGCACCCTAGTGGTCCTATTTGGATCGCCCGCCCCATCGCGAGGTCGGCTGCAACCGGCGGGTTGAGCGCTTCGGGTCGTCCGCGATCCGCCCGGGAAAACTCAGGGAGCGAGTCGCGGCCTCGGGCGCGGGGAGGTTTGCCCCACTTTCCGCGTGGCAACCTTGGGCCGACGTTGACCGCCCGCGCTCAAGGCGCTGTATTGCGCGCGTGGACTTGCGCCAGCTCCTCGTCACCGAAATCGCCCGCCGCCGGCACGGCAACTCCCGGTATTCGCTGCGCGCCTACGCGCGCGACCTTGGCACCGACCACGCCACGCTCTCGCAGGTCATGCGTGGCCGCCGCGTGCTCACACCGCGCCTTGTGCGGCAGTTCGGCCGGCGGCTCCATCTCGGCCCGACCGAGATCGCCGAGGCCTGTGAACGCCACCACGCCGGCGCCATTCTGCGGCTCGCGCGGCTCAAGTCCTTCCGGGCCGACTCGCGCTGGATCGCCACCCGCACTTGCCTGCCGCTCGACGCCGTCAACGCCGCTCTCGCGCGCCTCCTGCACGACCGCCAGCTCGTGATGCGCACGCCGGCCGACTGGTTTTTCCCCGCCTTTCCCCATGCCTAATCCCGTCATCCATTGGCAGATCATCACCCCCGAGCCGGACCAGGTCACGGCGTTCTATCAGAAACTGTTTTCCTGGCGTGTCACGCAGGACAACCCGCTCGGCTACCGCCAGGTCGCCACCGGCGAGAGTCGCGGTATCGACGGCGGCGTCTGGCCCGCGCCGCCCGGCAAGCCGTCCTTCGTGCAACTGCACATCGGGGTCGACGACATCGACACGACGGTCGCGCGCGCGACCAAACTGGGCGCCACGGTCATCATCCCCAAGTCGGTGCTGCCCGATGGGAACGCGCTCTGCATCCTACAAGATCCCGCCGGGATGTCGTTCGTGCTGTGCCAGCAACGTTCACCCACCTGAACATCACCTGGAACACCGAGCCGCGCCACGTTGAAATAGAAAGTCACGCCGGAGCGCCGCGCGGAACATTTTCCCGCCGGCTCCGTGCGCGTGCCGACCGACCAACCCCTCGGCGACCTCGCCATCGCGCTGCTCCAATCCGAGTGCCCGCCTCCAGTGGTTCTCCGCGCGCACGATATTTAATGACGAGCCGATCCACGGCGGCGTAGCGCAGCCCGAGTTCCCATTCGGGCGTGAACCGGAAGGAAGGCTTGACCCCGCCCGTCCGTGCGGACGTGAGCCCGGTCTCCGCCGGGGTCACCAATCGACAACAGAGCCGTCTTTTTCGAAATACGTCTCGGCGTTCATCCAGTCGTGGCCGAGCTTGTCGGCCATGGCGGCCTCATCGAGTTCCACGCCGAGCCCGGGTTTGGTCGGCACGCGCACGTAGCCGTTTTCGATTTTGAATGGCTCCTTGATGTAGCCCTCGCCGAGGCTCACCTGCTCCTGGCAGAGGAAATTCGGGATCGCCGCCGCGAGCTGCAGCCCGCTCGCGAGCGAGATCGGGCCGAGGGGATTATGCGGCGCAATCGACGCGTAGTAGGCCTCGGCCATGCCCGCGATGATGCGCGTCTCCATGATGCCGCCGGCGTGGCACATGTCGGGCTGGAGGATGGTCGCGGCATGCTTCTCAAGGATTTCGCGGAAACCCCATTTCGTGAAGATGCGTTCGCCCGTGGCGATCGGCAGATGCGTGCTGCGGGCGATCTCGGCCATGAGGTCGACGTTCTGGCACTGCACAGGCTCCTCGATGAAAAAGGGCTGGTACGGCTCGAGCCCCTTGATCAGCAGCTTGGCGTTGGCCGGGCTGATCGCGCCGTGGAAATCGATGCCGATGTCGGCGTTCTTGCCGCCGGCTTGCTTGAGTTCGGCAAACGTCGCCACGGCCTCCTCGATGAACTGCTGGTTCGCGACGAGGCCCGACTGCACCATGTTCTTGATGCCGGTCTTGAACGCCGTGAAACCCTGCTGCTTCCGTTCCTTCAGGCGCACCGGGTCGTTGCCGACGTGCGCGTAGACGCGCACCTTGTCGCGGGTCGGCCCGCCGAGCAATTCGTAGACCGGGACGCCGAGGAGCTTGCCCTTGAGGTCCCACAACGCCTGGTCGATGCCGCTCAGCACGCTCGTGAGAATCGGCCCGCCGCGGTAGAACGCATGCCGGTAGATCGCCTGCCAATGATGCACGACGTGCCGCGGGTCCTTGCCGACGAGGTAGGGCTCCACCTCGGCGACGGCCGCCGCGCACGTCTTCGCGCGGCCCTCGAGGATCGGCTCACCGAGGCCGATGACGCCGGCATCGGTGTGCACCTTGAGAAACAGCCAGCGCGGTTTGACGAGGATCGTCTCCAGCTTCGTGATGCGGAGCTTCACCGGGAAGTCCGGTGGGCGGCCCTCGGTGCGCCGCGTCGCCGCGCCATAAACCGGCGCCGGTGCGCGCTCGGCGGCAGACAGCGTGGCACCGAGTCCGGTGGCCGTGAGAATTCCGAAGACCGTTTCGAGAAAATCCCGTCGCAAAACGGGACGCGGGGAGGGGGCGGATTTTTTCATGGGGCGCGAGTCGGCTTCACCGCGGGGGCTGGAGGAACCGTCACAGCCAGTCGAGAAAGGCCCGCGAGAAAATGCAACACGCGTCTTGGCAACGCCGGGCAAAGCGGGCGCTGCAGCTGGCGGGCGAGTCGCCTTACGGGTTTTACCTTCGGGTAAGGCGGCGGATTTTTCCCGGTAATGCCCACGACGCTCCGCATCAGGATCACCGCCAAAGACCGATGCCCGCCCCGCAGTTCTTTCGGCGCTGACCAGTGGCTTGCTGGAGCCCGCTCACGGCGATGGCGCGCTCGATGCCTTGCGCGAAACAAAAGCCGCCGGGGTCAGTCCGTTAATCGCTAGTTTTTTAACTCCAGAATTCGGGTGCCGCGGGAGAGCCCGTCAGCCGTATTTTCCCTCCGCACCGAAGACCCGCAGGCGAAGTAGCAACTAGCGACCTGACCCCTTTGGATCGGGATCCGGGCCAAGCGCCACACAGTCGTGAACACCGGGGGTGGTGCGCCGGGGTGAGGCGGCCGGCACCTGGAAGAAGTCGCAAAATTCCTTTTGCGACGCCGCCGCGCCGGGGAAACCAGCTCCCCCGTCGTTGATGCCATAATCGTGATCGTCCCACGTGGCGAACAGCGGAGTGATCTGGCGGAGCCGGGCGAAGCCGGGCATGGCCGCGAGCCGGGCGTATTTCGCGCGGAGCACGAGCGGATCGGGGGAATCGCCGTAGATGTTGTCGCCGAGAAGGACAAAGGCATCGCAGCGGGCGGCATTGATGGTGTCCCAGATGGGTTGGGGCCGTTCCTCCCGGGCGCAGGAACCGAAACCGAGCGTGGTGATGACGAGTTCGGGACGGACCGAAACCCGGTCCGGCGCAGCCGCGGGGAGATTTTCGCAAAACAAGCTGAGGAGCGCGAAGACAGTGAAGCGGTTTTTCATGGAGCGGGAGCCATTTGCCAGTTGGTCGGGTTTGGCCGGGATCGAACAAAGCAATCCGCGCGGGCGCGGCGAGTCGGATCGTTTCCGGGGCCGGCTGCGAGCGCGCTCGCTTCCCGGTTTGACCCTCTCGAAGCGCCCCATTTTCCGATCAGCGGGAACAACGCCTCGCCCGGGGGGCCTCGCCCGGCGGACGAACACTCAGCGCCGTGGCGCGGTGAGCATGGCGATCAGATAATCCTGCGTGGTGGCGTGCTTCACTGCGGGCGCGCCGGGGTAAACCAGCTCGCAGGCGACGCCGTTGGCCCGGCAATGCTCCTGGAGCTTCACGCCGAAGTTCGAGGTGTGGGTCGGGTCTTTCTGCGGCTGGCCGAGGCCGGGGGCGGCCGTGTAGAAGAGGTACACCGGCGGGTCGTCGCGCGAGACGAGCGCGTAGGGCGAATACTCGGCGATCCACGGGAGGATGGTGCCGCGTTGCGCGAGGAAGTTGTCGAATTTGCCGAGGCCGAAGGCGTGGCCGCCATAGGTGCTGTTGGGTGTCCACGCTTTCATTTGCTGCGGGTCGAGCGTGGTCTGTGCGCCATTGACGGCGGCGGCGAGGAGGCGGGTCGATTCACGCGCGATCGGATCGGCGCTGGTGGGGTCGGCCAGGTCCGGGTGGAACGCGAGCCACAGCGAGGTGCAGGCGCCGGCGGAGCCGCCGCTGGCGGCGATGCGGGTCTTGTCGATGTTCCACTCGGCGGCCTTGCTGCGGATGAACTGGAGCGCGCGCGCAGCGTCGTGCAGCGGACCTTTGACCGGTGGCACGACATTGTCGGCAGTGGCCTCGACGATGAAGCGATACTCGACCGAGGCGACGGAGATGCCGCGCTGGAGCATGGCGGGCAGCATGGTCGAAAGGCCGCTCAGGCGGCCGCCGCCCTGCCAGCCGCCGCCGTGCACAAACAAGAGCAGCGGCGTGGGTGCGGCCGACTCGGCCTTCCAGAAATGGATGAGTTGCTTCGGGTGCGGGCCGTAGGCGGCGTCGAACTGCGTGGGGTTGGGGAGCGCGGGCGTGGCGAGCGTGCGCTGCGCCTCGTCGGCCGGGACGTCGCGCACGTAGATGCGGCGCCAGCGGATCTCGCCGCCGTGCGTCTGGAGCATGAACGGCCCGCGCGCGGGGAACGGCTTTCCCTTCTCCCAGAAATTGTCCATCGGTGCGCCCTCGACGACGAGGCGCGTGTTGAGCGTGACCCAGACGCGCGCGCCGATTTGACGGATGAGGACGGTGTTCCATTGGCCGAACGGTTTGTCGGCGACCATGATGGGGTCGCGGCCGAGGGTTTTCGGGGTGTTGTTGAACAAACCGCCGGAGCCGAGGTGCGGGCGGCGGTCGGGTTTCTTCGGATCGAAGGCCTGGTTTTTATCCCAGATCTGCACCTGCGGGTTTCCGCGCAGGTAGATGCCGCTGTCGGCCTTGGCGACGGTGCGGTATTCGAGCATCAGCTCGTAGTCGCCAAACTCGGCGTCGGTGGTCGCGTAGGGGCCGGTGCCGATGTTGACGAGCTCGCCGTTCTCGACGCGCCAGTGCTCGGCGAACTCGGCGCGCATCTGCGCGAGCTTGGCGTCGCGTTTCTCGCCGGTAAGCTTGGCCACGGAGTGGGGGTTGAGGCCGTGCCAGCCGTTGAGATCGTGGCCATTGAAGATCGGGCGGAAACCCTCGGGGATCGCGGGCTCGGCGGCGCGAAGGACGACGACCGTCGCGACGGCGGTGAGGGCGAAGATGAGGCGGGCGGTGAGCCGCGGCGCGGAGTGGGACGAAGGAACGGCGAGGTTCATGGGATTTGGGTCGGAGGGGGGCGATGGAGGAATCTGGTCGTCCCCGTGGCGAAGGGACCGAAGAGGAGCACGCGTGGGCTGTGGAGGAGGCGGATGTTTTTTCGACGCGGCTCAGACGGCTTCCGGTGGGAGCCCCGTGCCGGGACAGCTGCGTTGGGCCAGAAGATCGTTGAGGGTGGTGGCGACCTGGAGGCCGCCGTGGAAGGTTCGAAGGGTCATGGATTGGAGTGCGGGCGAATAAATCACACCTGAAGCGGGCTCAGGCGGGAGTCATGGCATGGCTGATCGGCTGGCCGGATTAACGAGGCGCCGGTGCATGGCCGGTGATCTCGGCGAGGAGGCGGAAGAAGCCGGCTTTGCGCGGCGAGCTGATGGTCCAGTTGGCGGGGATGCTCTGGTAGCCCTCGGTGTAGCCCTCGCCCTTCATGCGGAAATCAAAGTAGCCCCAGCCGCAGTATTCGCCGACGGCGGCGGTGAAGTTGTTGTCGGGCACCTCGAAGTTAAAGTGGTCGTCTTCGTTGTAGAAGATCGGCTTGGGCGTGTAGCCGGGGACCTTGCGCGTGAGCTGGACGAGCTCGGCGATCCGCTTGGGATCGCTGACGCCGTTGCCGTGGAGCAGGAGGTAGTCGGAGGCGCCGACGACGTTTTCCTTCGGGACGGTGTTGCCGCCGTAGGAGGTGCTGACCAGGAGGCGGCGTCCGTCGGCGGACTTGGTGTTTTTCACGCGTTCGATGAGTTCATGCACGCGTTCGGGCTGCAGAATCTTGTGGTCGTAGCTGACGTTGCACTCGTTGTTCACCTCGATGATCACATTGCGCCAGCCGTGTTCGAGGACCCAGCGGGTGGCATTATCGACGGCACGAGTGACGGCGGCCTCGTCGGTGATGTGCTGATCCTGCCCGAAATAAAAATAACCGAGCACGACGACCATGCCGAGGTCGTCGGCGAAATCGACGATGCGCTTCAGGCGCGCCATGTAGTCGGGGCGAAGGGAGCCATCGGCGGCGATGGCGGAGTTGCGCCAGGGTTGGTTGCGGGAGTAGCCCTCGGGTGATCCGCCCTGGAGGTTGATCGTGAATGAAAGCAGGCCGTGCGCGCGCCAGGAGGGCATCGCGGCGAGGAACTCGCGGGTGTTGCGCTCGGCGTCCCACTTGCCGGTGTCGGGATAGGCCCAGCGCGAAATCGTCTCGGGATTCAGGTCGTCGAAGACGCCCTGGACCATGCGGGAGTTGGTCATGAGGCCCTCGATTTTTTTGCCTTTCCACGTCCGGCCCTCGTAGGTCGGCTTTCCGTTGATGAAGAATTTATCGCCGTCGATGGAGACGGTGGTCTTGGGCGCGGCGGCGGCGAGGGAGGCCGCGAACAGGGCGAAGGCGGCGAGGAGGGGGAGTTTCATGGTGCGTCTGATTTTCGAGGTTGAAGTAAATAGGAGGAAATACGCTGCGCGCGGGCCTGGCCCGGATTTTTCGAAGCTGGAAGAGGCCATGGCATGATAGCGAAATGGAACGCCGAAGGGCATGAGAAAATCCACATCAATTCTGAGAAATCGCGTCGCCGGCCGGGGGCGAAGCACCGGCGAATCGGGCGCAACGGGTGACCTCGGCCGGGTGGAGCGACGGGCCAGACAACCGGAAGGCCGCGGAGCGTGCGGGGTTCAGGCGAGCAGGCGGTGAACGACGTTGCCGTGCACGTCGGTGAGGCGGAAGTCGCGGCCGCTGTGGCGGTAGGTGAGGCGCTCGTGATCGAGGCCGAGCAGGTGCAGCACGGTCGCCTGCAGGTCATGAACGTGGACGCGGTCTTTCACCGCCTTGAAGCCAAAGTCGTCGGTGGCACCGTGGACGTACCCGCGCTTGGTGCCCCCGCCCGCCAGCCACATCGTGTAGCCGTGGTGGTTGTGATCGCGGCCGGCGGTGGGACTGACTTTCTCGCCTTGCGAAAGCTCGACGGTGGGCGTGCGGCCAAATTCGCCGCCCCAGATGACCAGCGTGTCATTGAAGAGTCCGCGCTGCTTGAGATCGGTGAGGAGGGCGGTGAGGCCCTGGCAGCTTTCGGTGGCGAGGCGGCGGTGGGCTTTCTCGATGTTGTCGTGGCTGTCCCATGGCTGGAGCGTGCCGTGCCAGACCTGGACATAGCGGACGCCGCGCTCCACGAGGCGGCGCGCGATGAGCATCTGCTTCGCCTGCGCGGTGTCGCCGTAGAGCGCGCGGATGGAGGCGGGCTCGCGGTCGATGTCGAAGGCGTCGGTCGCGGCCGTTTGCATGCGGAAGGCGGTTTCGAAGCTCTGGATGCGCGCCTCGAGCGCGGGGTCGGCGCGGGAGGCCTGGTGGCGGCGGTTGAGCGCCGTGGCGAAGTCGAGCTGCGCGCGCTGCGCGGCGGGATCGAGGTTGGCGTTGGTGAGATGCTCGATCAGCTCGGCGGCGGTGCGGTCCTGGGTCTCGATGTAGGTGCCCTGATAGGCGCCGGGAAGAAACGAGGACTGCCAGTTGTCGGCCCCCGCGACGGGCATGCCCTTGGGCACGAGGACGACGAAGCCGGGGAGATTTTCGTTTTCGGTGCCGAGGCCGTAGGTGACCCACGAGCCAATGCTGGGGCGGGCCATGATGCTCGCGCCGCAGTTCAGCAGGCGGAGGCAGTTTTCGTGAATCGGCGAATCGGAATGCATCGAGCGGATCACGCAGAGGTCGTCGGCGTGCTTTTCCGCGAGCGGTCCGAAGAGTTCGCTGACCTCGAGGCCGGACTGGCCGTGGCGGCAGAAGGAAAACGGCGAGCCGAGCGCGGTGCTCGTGGGGCGCTCGGTCGCGAGATGGATCGGCAGGCGCTGGCCGTGGAATTTGGTGAGCAGCGGTTTGGGATCGAAGGTGTCCATCTGCGCCGGGCCGCCGTTCGCCAGAATCTGGATCACGTATTTGGCGCGCGCGCGGAAATGCGGCGGACGCGGCGCCAGCGGTCCGGCCGCGGTGGAATCGGCGGCGAGGAGCGGGCGCTGGCCAAGGAGCGCGGCCAGGCCGAGCGTGCCGAAGCCGGCGCCGCAGCGGGCGAGCATGTCGCGGCGGGAGAGGGGGGCGTCGAGGGAGGAAGGGGAGGAGAACATGGGTGGCGACGGGGCGGGGGAAGGGCGTTCGCGTCGGGTCAATCACAGAAGAAAAACTCGTTGGAGATGAGGAGCGTTTGGGCAAACTGCGCCCATTGCGCCTCAGTCGGCGCGGCGCCGAGGTAGCGTTGGGCGAGGGCGAGTTCCCCGGCGTCGGGGAGGCGCACGAGCACGCGGCGGTAGAGGGCGCGGATGCGCCCGGCGACGTCGAGCAGCTCGGCAATCTCGGGCTGGCGGTTCACGCCCTCGGCCTGGGCGCGGAGGAACGGGCTGTTCAGGAAGAACAGCGCCTGCAACGGGTGCGTGGTCTCGCCGCGGCGCGCGATGGACTGGTCGGGATTGGCGACATCGAAATTTCGCAGCAAAGCCGGAATCCGAAATCGATCCGTGTAGCCGTAGACGGCGCGGCGGACGTTTTCGTCGGTGAGCGGCGCGCTGCGGCCGCCGAGCCGGGTGTCGAGCCGGCCCGCGACGCGGAGCAGGCTGTCGCGCAGCGCCTCGAACTCGAGCCGGCGCGGACTCATGCGCCAGAGGAGGCGGTTCGCGGCGTCGCGTTCGAGCGCGACGGGTTGCGCGGCGCTGCTCTGCTGCCAGGTGGCGGAGGCGAGCAGGTAACGGTGGAGCGATTTGAGCGACCAGCCGTGGGCCATGAACCAATGGGCGAGATGGTCGAGCAGCTCGGGATGCGACGGACGCTCGCCCGTGGCACCGAAGTCGTCGGACGTCGCGACGAGGCCGCGGCCGAAGTGCTGCTGCCAGACGCGATTCACGATGACGCGCGCCGTGAGCGGATTCTTTTCGCTCGCGAGCGCCTGCGCGAGCGGGAGCCGGCCGTCGTCGGCAAAGGCGCGACGGTCGAGGGCGGCGAGCACCTGCGGGAGGCGGCGCGGCACGGCGGCGCCGGGCTTGAGGCGGTCGCCGCGGACGAGCACGTGCGGCTCGAAGGGCGGGCCGGAAACCGCCACCACCTGCGCGCGATCGATGGGCGCGGTGGCCTCGAGGACGGTGAGTTTTTCGCGGATCTTTCCGGCGGCCTCGTTGTCCCTGCGCGGGACGATCTGGGCCTCCGTGACAAAGCGCTGGAGATCCTCGGCGACGGCTTCGCGGGAAAACTGCAGCGGGGAGGCGGGGGCGTTGATGACGGCGGCCAGGCCGGCGGCCCCGGGTGATTGGAGCGCGGCGGTGATGACGCGGCCGAAGGCGTCGGCGACGTCGAGCATCGACGTGAGCGAGTTTTCCGCCAGCGCGGCGAGCACGGCGGGCTCGTGGCGCGCGGCGTCGTGCTGCGCGCGGGCGAGCACGGCGGCGGCCGCGGCGGTGAAATCAGCGGCCGGCAGGCGCAGGAATTCCGGCCAGAGCAGAAAATGATTTTCGCCGCGGGCGATGCTCCCGGCGATGAGCCGCGCCCAGGCGGGCGCGCCGCCGAGGACGAGCAGGCCGCGCGGCGTGTCGAGCGGGATGAAGCCTTCGACGGTGCGGTGGTGGGGCGACTCCTGGACGAGGTGGCGCAAGTATTCGGGGGCGAGTTCGCGGGCGAGTTTGCGCGCGCTGGCGGTGCTGGTGTCGATTTGCTTTTCGTAGTCGGCGAAGAGCGCGGCGCGTTCGGCGCGGTATTTCGCGATGGCGGCGGCGGCCGGGGCGGCGGCCGGCGGAGTTCCCACTTCCGGCAGATCGAGCGGGTCGCGGCTGCTCGCGAGGATGCCGTAGAGCGAGTAGTAGTCGGCCGTCGGGATGGCGTCGAATTTGTGGTCGTGGCAGCGCGCGCAGGCCAGCGTGAGCCCGAGCAGGCCGCGGCCGATGGTGTCGATGCGCTCGTCGATGATGAGCTGCGGCGCCTCGAGGTTGCCCTCGAAGCGGCGGCCGACGGTGAGAAAGCCGAGCGCACGCAGATCGGGCTGCTCCCCGGCGGGCATCCGGTCGGCGGCGATTTGTTCGAGGATGAAACGGTGGAACGGGCGGTCGGTGTTGCAGGCCTCGATCACGTAGTCGCGGTAGGTGTGCGCGAAGGGGATGCGCCGTTCGCCGTCGGTGGATTTTTCCGTGGTGTCGGAGTAGCGCGCGACATCGAGCCAGTGGCGGCCCCAGCGCTGGCCGTATTCCGGACGCGCCAGCAGTTGATCGACGAGCTGCGCAAACGCGGCCGGGCCCGGGTCGGCGGCGAATTGCTCCACGCGATCGAACGACGGCGGGAGGCCGAGCAGCGCGAGGTAGGCGCGGCGCACCAGCGTGCGCGGATCGGCGCGGGGATTGGGCGCGAGCTTTTCCGCGGCGAGCCGCGCACGGATGAAACGATCAACCGGATGGTCGCTGCGCGGCGTGCCGGGAAAGCGCGGGGAGGGGGGAGCAACGGGAGCGGCGATGGGCTGGAAGGCCCAGTGGGCGCGGGCCTGCTCGAGCGTCATTGCGACGGGCTTGGGAGTGGAAAGCGCCGGGACGCTGTCGCGCGGATCGGGCGCGCCGCGCTGCACCCACTCGGTGAGGATGGCGATCTCGGCGGCGCCGAGTTTCCCGTTCGGCGGCATCTGCAAATCCTCGTTGGCGTAGCCGATCGCCTCGATGAGGAGGCTCCGGGCCGGAGCGCCGGGGACGATCATGGGGTCGCCACTGTCGCCGCCCGCCTGCCAGCCAGGCCGGGAGTCGAGGCGGAGTCCGCTCTTTTGTTTTTTGTCGCCGTGACATTCATAGCAGCGCTCGACGAGGAGCGGCCGGACCTTGGCCTCGAAGAACGTGAGATCATCAGCGCTCGCGGCAGCCAGCGTGCGCGCGGCCAGAAGGCAGAGGACGGAGACGATGAGGGGGCGGATCATCAAAGGCGGAGCTGAGGAAATACGCCTCGCGGGAGAAGGGACAGAAAAAAAGGTGGCGGGGGAATGGCGGCAGGGGCGGCAGACAGCGGCGGAATGCTTCCGTCAGCAATCGACGCTGCCCGGCCGTAGGGGCGGGATGGTGGTGCTCGCCGCAGCAGCCGATCAGGCCATGGCTGCGATGGAGGCGCATGGGGTCTGGCGCGATTTCACGGCCGGCAGACGGTGTTGCTTCAGGGTAGCTCGTAGATTTCGGCGAGGACAGCACCGGTGCTGTTGCCGACCGCCGAAACATCGATCGTGGTCGCGCCGCCGGGGAGGGTGAGGATGGCGGCTGCGTCGCGCGAGTTCGCACCGGCAAAAGCAAACGCCCCGACGCCGCCATCGCGCGGGCGAGTTCGGCGGTGCCGCCCCAATTGTCGTTTCCGCCGACCCTTTGATTTTGCGCGAACACCTCGAACTTCGGGTCGTCGAGGGCGTTGGTGATTCCGAATGGGCGGAGCGACGGCCCCGCCGCGCGGACAACGAGAGGCTTGGCGCCGCCCGCGCCGCTGCCGCCGACGACGTAGCCGAGCGTGAACGTGTCACCCGGACGATCGAGCGAGGTGAAAATCGAGAAGTTGCTCAGGCGCGAGTTGCCCGGGGGCGCCGGGGCAACGTCGGCGGCGGCGAGATAGTAGAGGGAAGAATCTGTCTGCAGATCGTCGAATTCGTTCAGCTCGGCCGTGGGCGCAGCGGTGCCCACCGCCACCGGGCCGAGCGGCGTGCGCCCGCCCATCCAATAATTGTGCACGGCGAATCGCGCGGCGGGCACGAGACCGCTGGGATCGAGGAGGGCGAGCGTGACGACGTAAGGCCCGGCCGCCAACCCGGCCGGCGGCACGAAGTTTCCGTCGAGATTAATGGGCACTCCCGGCAGCCAAGTCCGCGGGTCCACGCCGTCCCACAGCGTGCGCCAGGCGACCTTGCGCGTGCGCGCGTCGGCCAGCGCGACCTCGAGTGGCCACGGGTAGTGGATAGGGGAGGAGCCGGTGTTGGTGAGTTTCACGTTCACCGCCAGTGAGCCGCCGGCGGCAACCACCGCCGTGTGGCTGGCCTCGCTGATGACGAAGCGGTAGCCGAGGGCGTTCTGAATCTGGCTGGCCTTGTCCCACAGCTCCGAATCCGTGCGATTGATTTGATCGAGCACGGCGAGGTGGTTCCAATGCAGCCGACGGGCGAGGTCCACGATGCGGGAGGCGTGTTTGCGCACCACCGCTTGCAGCCCCGCGGTGTTGAACGAAGGCTCGCCCATAAACGTGGGGTCGATCTCGCCGCCGCGCGGCGCGGTCTTCCACGCGTCAAGGTGGAGGGGACTTTCGAGCTCCCGGGTCATCAGCGTCGCGTCGTTGCCGAATCCGCCGCGATCCGCTCCAAACACATCCCAGTAGATCCCAAAGTCGTAATTCGTCAGATCGCGCGGAAATATCCTAGCAGTGGCCGCGGGTCCCGCCCATGTGCTCTTCCGTATTTTTTCGGAGAATTTGCGGCGGCCGGCGACTTTTCGCCTCGCGGTGCGGAAGGCCGGTGGCACGTTCGGCCGACGAATGGGAACCCCGCGAAAAGTCGCCCTGCTGATCGAAACTTCCAACACCTACGCGCGCGAGGTGCTGCATGGCGTCCGCTCGTGGCAGCGGGAGCACGGTGGCTGGACGATCCGGCTTTCGGAGCAGGGCCGGGGCGCGGAAGTGCCGGGCTGGCTCGAAGACTGGAAGGGCGACGGCGTGATTGCCCGGGTGGAGAACGAGTCGATCGCCGCGGCGTTGCGGCGGCAGCGCATTCCGGTGGTCGACGTCAGCGCGGCGCTCGTCGTGCCGCCGTTTCCACGGGTCGTGACGGACAGTGACGCCGCGACCAGGTTGGCGGCGGAGCATCTTGTGGAGCGCGGCTTCGAGCATTTCGGCTACTGCGGCGACACCCGGTTCCTGTGGGCGGAGCAGCGCGGGGTGATGTTTCAAGGTCATCTGGAGCGGATCGGGAAGAGCTGTACGGTGTTTTCGCCGCGGAGCCGGGGCCTGCGCCGGCCCGGCGGCGACGGCGAGGTGCGGGCGATCGCGCGCTGGCTGGAGGAACTGCCGCGACCGGCGGGGGTGCTCGCGTGTTACGACATCAGAGGGCAGCAGGTGCTCGAAGCGTGTCAGCTCGCCGGGCTGCGGGTCCCCGATGAAATCGCGGTGATGGGGGTCCACAACGATGAACTGATTTGCGACCTGTGCTCACCGCCGTTGACGAGTGTCATTCCCGATGCGCGGCGCGCGGGCTACGAGGCGGCCTCGCTGCTGGCGCGGATGATGGCGGGCGAACGTGTGGCCGCGGGTGTTCGCACGGTGCCGCCGGTCGGCATCGCCTGCCGGCAATCGACGGACGTCGTCGCCGTGAGCGATCCCAAAGTGGCGGCGGCCGTTCGCTTCATGCGGGAGCATGCGCACGAAGGCATTGGCGTGCCCGACGTGCTCCGTGCCGTGCCGATGGCCCGGACGCTGCTGGAGCGGCGTTTCAAGACGTTGCTGCGGCGCACGCCGCACGAGTATCTCATGCGTACGCGGCTCGAACGGGTGCGCCTGCTGCTGGCCACGACGGATCTGAGCGTGGGGGCGGTCGCGGAAAAGACGGGCTTTGCGTATCAGGAATACCTGTCCGTGGCCTTTCGCCGGGCGACGGGCCTGACGCCCAAGGCGTTCCGGCTCCGGCACCGAACCGCCGGCGGCGCGATCCGGGAATCGTGAAATCGGATTCGAACGCAGAGACCAACATGTTGGTTCTAGTGCTTAACGGCATAACCAGACCATTTTACCACAGAGGACACTGAGAACACAGAGGAGAAGACCAGGAAATTGAAGGGAAGGTGCTTCACCCCGTCAGTGAGTCGCCTTGGCCGGGCTTTTCGGCAGGCGGTATTCTCTGTGTCCTCTGCGTCTCTGTGGTGCAAATCCGGCTGCGTGCGAAGCGCGCCACTTTTTTCGAGCGCAGTCTCGAAAAAAGGCCGCACTGTTATCCCCGAAAATGCACGCAGGCTGGGCTGAGCGTCTCAGTCTGAGAGTTACCGCAGAATCAGGGTCTCCCCTGTTTTCTCTCTTTTTTGCCAACCCTCTTTTTTGCGCTTTTCTGTGTTTCTTGTGGCCATTCCCTCCGAGGATTGGGCTCGGTTGCGGCTGCGCCGCCTTGGGATCTCTGCGGTTAAATTGTTTTGGCTGTTCCTTTGGTTGCCCTTCGACTCCGCTCAGGGCCTTGAGCCTGCCGAAACGGCGGCCCCCGAGCCGCGGTGCGAAATTTTCGGGCTAGAATCGATTGCGACAACCTGGCCGGTCGCCTGCGATCGGTAGCATGCCTCCATGAGCGCGGTGGACTTCAGGTAGTCTTCCCCCGTGTTTTCGAAGGGCGCGCCGCTGGCCAGGCAGTCGACGAAGTGGCGTTGGATGGCGTAGACGCAGTCGCCGGAGAAGCCTTCGCGGGTGTGCGGATAGTCGAGGGCGCGCGTGGGCTGGCCGAGGAGTTTGAGGGTGAGGTTGCCCTCGAGATCGAGTTCGAGGTGACCCTTGCGGCCGTCGAGGCGGACGAGACCGAAGGTGTAACGCGGGTTGGTGGCGTCGGATTCGTTGTAGCGCGAGGCGTCGAGGATCGCGGTGGCGCCGCTGGTGAAGCCGCAGACGATCTGCGCGGCGTCCTCGCCCTTGATGGCGGCGTTGCGCTTTTGAAAACGGGTGTAGACGGAGGCGATTTCGCCGCCGAGGTAACGGAACGTATCGAGAAAATGGACGCCGGTCTCGTAGCAAAAGAGACGCGGGTAGGTGCGGAAGAACGGCTGGCGCGCGAGGTAGGCGTCGTCCTGCCAGCCGTCGCCGAGGCGGGTGCGGATGCCGATGGAGAAGAGTTCGCCGAGGGTGCCGGCGTCGAGGAGTCGGCGCATTTCGCGATACCACGGCTGCCAGCGGAAATTCTCGTGGATCATGAGGCGCACGTTGGCGCGGCGCGCGGTCTCGACGACGGCCACGCACTCGGCCCACGTGGGGGCGATGGGTTTTTGGCAGATGATGGCGATCCCGCGGGTGGCGGCGAGTTGGACGGCCTCGAGGTGGGTCTCGGGCGGAGTGATGATGTCGATGAAGTCGGGTTTTTCGGCATCGAGCATCGCCGCGAGGTCGCTCCACGCGTAGGCGCGCGGGATGCGGTGCAGCGCGGCGGTGGCGCGGGCCTTGTCGAGGGAGCGGTTGGCGAGGGCGATGATTTCGACCTCGGGGATGCGGGCCCAGGCCTCGTATTGGAAGCGGCTGAAGTAACCGGCGCCGAGACAGACGCCCCGGAGGCGACGGGAAGACGAAATCTTGGAATCGGGCATCGGGAATTTTGGATTTGAAATTTCGGAGCGCGGCAGTGACCGCCTGCGATCAGGCGGGAAGGCCGGAGATTTTCTTGGTTGAGTCGGCGAACGTCCAGCAGGTGGCGGCGAGCACGCTGCAGACGGCGACGATGTAGAAAAAGACGTTGGCGCTGCCCGTCCAGAGGAGCAGCGTGGGGAAGAGCGGCCCGATGATGGCGGAGCCGATATTGCCGGCCATGTTCATCGTGCCGGAGACCTGGCCCGCGTTCTTGCCGCCGATGTCGATGCAGAACGACCATGACGGGCTCAGCACCATGTCCACGCCGAACACGGCGAGCGACAGCCAGAAAATCGCCGGGCCGACCTCCGCCTGCCGCACGCTCATCACCATGCCGACGGCGGTCAGCGCGAAGCCGAAGATCGCGGGCAGTTTGCGCGAGAGCGCGTGGCGGCCCGACGCGTAGATGCGATCGACGAGCCAGCCGGAGATCACATTGCCGAGCGCGCCGCAGAGCAGCGGGACCATGCTGTAGAGACCGGCGTCGGCGGAGTTGAGTTTGAAGGTGGCTTTCACGTGCGGGTAGAGCCACGTGAGGCAGAAGAAGGTGGTGAAGTTGGCGAAGAGGTATTGCACCATCATCAGCCACAGGCCGGCCGAGCGGAACATAACGCCGAGCGGAAGCTTGCCCGCGGGCGCGGAGTCGGCGCCGGCCTGGCGGTGCGCGATGATGTAGGCGAGTTCCCCGGCCGAGATGTTGGGGTGGTCCTTCGGGTCGTCGCGGAACCAGAGCCACCAGGCGAGCGACCAGAGGCAGCCGACGCCCATGAGCACGGCAAAAGTGAGCTTCCACCCGAGCGAATCGATCGCGGTGGCGAGCACGGGCAGCGCGAAGGCGGCGCCGAGACGGGAGCCGGAGAAATTGATGCCCTTGACGAGCCCGCGCTCGCGGGTGGGAATCCACGAATAGACGGCGCGGGCCATGCCCGGAAACGCGCCGGCCTCGCCAGCCCCGAAGAGAAAGCGGATGACGAGGAGCGAGGTGTAGTTCCAGGCCAGCGCGCTCAGGCCGGTGAACAGCGACCAGAGCGTGACGATGGCCGCGAGGATTTTGCGGCCGCCGATCTTGTCGGCCAGCATGCCGCTCGGCGTCTGGAACAGTGCGTAGCCGATCGCAAACGACGACATCACCCAGCCGAACTGCGTGTCGGTGAGGCCGAGTTCCTTGGTGATCGGGCCCTTGGCCGTGGAGATGCAGACGCGGTCCACGTAGAGCAGGACCGAAAGCAAAAACGTGCCGGTGACGACGAGGGCGCGACGAGGGATTGGCATTGGCGAGGGGAAGGGAATTAGACGGATCGGCGGCACTCCTGCCGCCGGGTTTGCGGCTCGTTCAAATCGGCGGCAGGAGTGCCGCCGGTCCGTACTTGGTCGAGGACCTCTGTCATGAAAGGAGCCTCGTAGAGAGTGAAATGATCCTCCGCAATTTTAGCTTTTTCGGGATTACGGCGGATGTAGCGCGCGCAGCGCCAGAAGTGCGCGGCGTCGCGGATGAGCCGGTCGTAGAAGTCTTTCATCCAGAACTCTCCCGTGTGACGGTTCAGTAGATTCGCCTGACGGGCCGAAACCCCTTTCCAGCTTCGCACGAGAGACGCGATGGTGTGCTCAGCGATTGGCGAAAATAGCAGGTGGACATGATTGGGCATCACGACCCAAGCATGGCTTTGGTAGCGAGAGCCCTCGCAACGGCCGAGCGTGTCGGTCAGGGCTTGACGGGTGGCACGGTCCCGCAGCGCGCATGAACCCGTGCCTTGGTCGAGCCAAGCGTCGATCTTGGCGGTAAGCAGCTCATCGTGCTCGCGCTCCTGCTCCTCGGTGTGCGGGGGCGGATTCCGCGACAGCCATGCGCGACGCTCTGTGGCCCATGTGTAGAGCAGTTCTTGCGGGACGGAATCGGCGAGACGGAACGAGACGAAGCAGGCGACGCCGGTTTGCTCCCAGTGGGGAAGGCGGTTGTGACCTTGCTCGATCGGCGAACGCGGATCAAAAAAGCGCAGATCGGCGGTCGAGCGGGACCTCTGGGTCAGGAGCATGGCAGTTGTGTTGACGGAGCGGTTGACGGAGCGGCGGCACTCTTGCCGCCGGTTCTTGGTGCGTGAATTTAAGACGGCGACAGGAGTGCCGCCGATCCGTCGGAAGTTGGGGCGGTGAGCGCGGTCGGATCGATTCCCTCCACCGCAAACGCCCGCACCGGGCAGCCGTCGCCCGCGGCGAGTTTCAACGGAAGGGCGGCGAAGAAGACGCGGGATTGCGTGAGTTGATCCAGATAGGCGAGGCCCTCGACGATCGTGACGCCGCCGCCGAGGAGGATTTTGTGAATGCGGGTGACTTCGGGCAGGTTGTTGACGTCAGCGATGGAGGGCGGCTCGACACCGAGGATTTTCACCCGATGGGCGACGCACCAGTGGGCGAGTTCCTCGCCGATGCGCGGGAGGCCGTCGCGATAAATCGCAGGATCGGCGGCGTGGCGGTGCCAGTCGGTGCGGAGCAGGAGGCTCTCGCCGTCGATGAAGGAGGAGGCGAGGGAACCGAGATGCGCAAGGGTGAGCAGCGTGCGTGGGGCGAGTGGGGTGAGGTTGACGACGCTCGCGGGGCCGAGGCATTTTCCGAGCGGCTTTGTATCGATGGTCTCGGGACCGGCGTCGAAATGAAGCTGCGAGTCCATGTGCGTGCCGGCGTGCGAATAGAGATGCCAGGTGGCGGCGTTCCAGCCGTCGCGGGCGACGGTGTATTTGGATTCCGTGGACACGCCGCGCTGGCCGGGCGTGAGCGGCAGGGTGAGGTCGATGAGGCGCATTTTTCGGAGACGGAGAACTAGAATCTAGATTTCGAACCCGCCGCCGGGGGGCAAGTCCGGTGATGGCAGGCTTCGTCGGTTGAGGGGTTGGGGATGTTTGAAAATGCGGTCATGCGACGGATGACGATAGCAGCAAACGGTGATGTTGGGCATGAGTTATTCCACATCAATACAGAGAATTTACGTCGGCGAGTTCACGACTTGCGGCCCGTTTGCCGTGGCTGGTGGGAACGAGAATGGCAATCGGGCGCGCTGGAGGTGGATGCTGCGAAATGGCACGAGGGGTCCGTCCAGCAGTCGGTAAACCACCTCCGGGTGGTGCGGGATCAAAAACGCATGATGAGCATTAACTAGAGCTGGCAATTGTGTGCCGGCCAGACTGGCTTGGGCCGACGTTACTCGCCAACCCTGTCCTGGACGCGAACAAGATTACCAAAAGTGTCTGCTTCGATTCAAACCATGATCTCCCGTTTCTCCCCTGCCCGTCTGACTGGCGTCATCGTGACATTTCTTGCCGCTGGTCTGCTCCGGGCCGACACCAACCAGGCCCTGACCGAATTGCTGAGAGCCCTCGTGGCGAACAAGACGTTGACGGCCGAGCAGGCAGCTCTCGTCCAAAGCGTCGCGAATGAGAAACCGGCGAGTCCAGCCCCAGCCTCAACCGCCGCAAGTTCGCCCAAGCCAGCAGCGGCAACGGCGGCCCAAGACAAAGCGGCACCAGCTGCGGTCTACGCGGTTCCGAAGGAGAAAGGTATCACGCGCCTTTCGATTGCGGGGATGATCCATCCGCAGTGGGATCACGTTTCGGTCGACGTTCCTAACGGCCCGCAACCGGCTACGCGCAACACCTATCTCATGCGGCGCATGAAGCTGGCCGTCGCCGGGGAGATCACGTCGCAGTGGGGCGGTTTGGTCGAAGCGGACTTTGCCGGGTCGAACACGCTCGAACAAGGCTACATCAGCTACAAAGGCATCCGCGACACCGAGATCGTTTTTGGCCACACCAAGGTCCCGTTTCTAAAGGAGGAGTTGCTGTCCGACGGCGTCTACAAGGGTGTCGAGCGCTCGGCGTCGCACCGCGCCTTCGTCGAGCAGGCCGGACGGGGTTTTGGCGCGAAAAATACGGGGCTGCAGCTAAGGGGGAAACGGCCGAACGGCTTCAACTACGTCGCGGCGATCACCAACACCGGCGCCAAGAATTCCGGCGGCACGGCGGGGAATGTCGCCAACGAGCTGGCCTACTATGCGCAGCTGGGATACGGCGGCGCCGTCGGTTCCGGGCGACTCGAATACGCGATCCAAGGCGGCTACCTGCCCGACCTGCTCGCCGCCGGCCCGATCACCGCCACCGCCGCCCACGTGTTCTACGACGGCAGGCGTTTCGGCCTGCTGGCGGAAATTGCCACGGCGCGATATGCCCGCGCGGTGGGTTCGGCCCGCCAGACGGGATTCACGATCGAGCCGGCTTTCAAGTTCACCCCCGAATGGGAACTTGTCGTGCGCTACGCCGCCGTGGATTCCAACGGCCTTGGCCTCTCACCGGGTTCGCTGATTCGCAACGCACCCGCCACCGGCGATTTCGACCGGCTCGAATCGTACGTGCTTGGCGGCAACTACTATTTTTCCGGCCAGGCGGTGCGCTTCACGTTTGGCTACGAATACGCCAAGGCCACCGGCCGCATCACCGGCGCCGCGAATGAAAATGTGATCAACGGATTTCGCTCCCGTCTTCAGTTGCTCTACTGATTCGAAAAATCACGGCCGCCGCACCGGTGTTTGCCAAGGCAAACCGGAAGGGATCAACCCGCTGGTCGCTGGTGGTCGCAAACATGTCGCCGGCCCCTTCGCGACCACTGCAGCAACCAGCGGGTTGACCGTCTCGCTTGGTCCCCTCGAAGGGTGCAGCTATCCGTCCGCATCGTGCATTTGTGCGACGATTTTGATCGCTCCTCAGGGAGCGGCGGTTTCCCAACCGCCGAAAAACCGTCGGCCGACCGTATTTGGGCGGTTGGGAAACCGCCCCTCTTTCGGTTGTGGTTGCCGCGTTGGGAAATCTTCGGGCTAGGGTTTGGGCAGAACGGTCTGCGTGGGGTCGGCGGGGAGCGCCGGAAGTTCCATCGGCTGCGCGTAGCGCGCGAGATCGGTGGTGATGATGCGGATGTTCTTCCAGCGGATGAGGTTTTTTTCCTGCGCGGCGTCGCCCTTGGCGGGGAACGAGTGGATCTTAAACGCGATGGGGCCGCGGGTGTATTTGTCGTGGAGCAGGTGCGCGGTCGGGATGCCGTTGACCCAGATCTTGATTTCGCGGCCGACGGCTTCGATCCGGAAGCGGGCCCACTCGTTGAATTTGTAGGCGGTGCGGCCGCGGTCGTTGGTCTTGAGGTTTTGCAGCCAGAGCCAGTTTTTGCCGTAGTCGTCAAAGATGCCGCCGGTCCACTGGCGGGTGGGCGACGGATCCACTTTCATCTGGTAGCCGTGCAGTCGCACACTGGCGTTGGCGGGCGTGTCGATGCAACGAAACAGCACGCCGGTATTGAAGCCGCCGGTTTGGAAGCAATCGACCTCCAGGATGAAGTCGCCGAATTTTTCCTCGGTGCAGAAGAACGTGTGCTCGGGTGTGCCCCGGATCATGTGGCCGACCAGCTCGCCGTTTGCGACGATGGCGGAGGCTTTTGGGGTGGGTCCGACGATTTTCCAGCCGGTGAGATCGCGGCCGTTGAAGAGATCGCGCCAGGGCGGAGTCGAGTCGGCGGAGAATGCGGCGATGGTGGTGGCAAGGGAAAGGACGAGGGTGTGCAGTGATTTCATAGGGAGGAGCGGGTGGATTCGGAGATCTAGAATCTAAAATCGGTAATCTTGAATCTCGGGATTTTAGAGTTGTCCGTCGGGAGTTTGCGGCGTCTCTGGAAATCCGAGATTCTAGATTTCAGATGACAGATTTAAGATTTTCTTTCCTCAGCCGAGCGCCTGGCAGACGAGGTCGCCCATCTTGGTGGTCGGGAGCTTGCCGCCGAGATCGGCGGTGCGGTGCGTCGGCTCGGCGAGCACTTTCCCGACCGCACTCTCGATGAGTCGCGCGCCGCGGATGGTTTCGGGATGATCGAGCCATTCGAGCATCATGGCCACAGAGAGGATTGTGGCGATGGGATTGGCGATGCCCTTGCCCGCGATCGTGGGGGCGGTGCCGTGGGAGGGTTGGAAGACGCCATGCGTCTCACCGAGATCGGCCGAGGGGGCCATGCCCATCCCGCCGATGATGCCCGCGCCCAGGTCCGAGAGGATGTCGCCGAACATGTTCTCCGTGACCATCACGTCGAAGGCCTCGGGGCGTTGGACGAGAAAGAGCGCCATCGCATCGACATAGACGCGGTCGGTCGTGACCGTGGGAAAATCACGCGCGACCTCGTCGAATATCTTGCGGAGAAACGCCATCGACGGGAGCACGTTGGCTTTGTCGACGAGGGTGCAATGCTGGCGGCGTTTGAGCGCGAGCTTGAAGGCCTCGCGGCAGATGCGCTCGGCGCCGCGGCGCGTGATCTTCATCGTGTCGGTCTCGAAATCGCGGCCGGCGGGGCGGGGCGTCAGTCGCTCGGAAAAGAGGCCCTCGCAGTTCTCGCGGATGATGACGAAGTCGATCGTGCGCTGGCCTGCGGCGCCGTAACCCTTGAGCGGCGTGTGCAACTCGTGGTAGAGGTGGATGGGACGGACGCCGTTGTAGAGGTCGAGTTTTTCCCGGATGTCGATCTGCGGGGTCATTTCCACCCCGTTGGGCCAACGCACGCTCGGGAGACCCATGGCGCCGAGCAAAATTGCGTCGGCCTCCTTCATTTTTTCCAGCGTGGCCCCGGGCAGCGGGTCGCCACCGCGGAGAAATTCGCCGGCGCCGACGGCGTGCTCGACCAAATCGAAACGGATGACCGGGAGCAGGGCCTCGACGGCGCGGAGGACCTTGACGCCCTCGGCGACGACTTCGGGTCCGATTCCGTCGCCGCCGAGAATCGCGATTTTGAAAGGGATGGTCATGCGCGGAAAGGTTAGCAGGTTGGAGCGAAGTTGGGCAGGAGTTAATCCATATTAGATCGGAGAAATTGCGGCTGAGACGAACTCCAGAGCCCTATCCTCACGGGAGGGCGGCGAGAACGTAAAGAGTGACCTTCGCCTTTCATTCCCTTGCCACCCATTCCCCTGCCAAAGATTCAGGTCGCAGACCAAGGCGTCACCCCGCAAAGCCCGAACTCGATCTGCGTTCGCTTGCACAAGCGCAGGTGTTGGAGGATCGGCTTCAGCAGAATGGCAAAGGAATCGGTGGCAGAGGAATGGTGAACCACTGAAAACAGCGAGGAACCCAAAATGTTTTCTCCTCCTCTCCCGGCACCTGGCTGGCTGCGCAAGCCGGATGCAAACTCGCGGAAAAGAGGGAACGCTAATCTCCGCTCATCAACGCTAATCCCGGAACGCCAGAAATCATAGAGCCGGAGGTCGCGTCACGCCTTCGGGCGACGACCGACCTCGGGGAGGAAAGCGGTGAGCAGGCCGAGCAGCGGCAGGTAGGCGCAAATCTGGAAGACGTGCGTGATGCTGGTGGAATCGGCGAGCCGGCCGAGCACGGCGGAGCCGATGCCACCCCTGCCGAAGGCGAACCCGAAGAAGAGGCCGGAGATGAGGCCGACCCGGTTGGGCAGGAGCTCCTGGGCGTAAACGAGAATGGCGGAGAACGCCGAGGCGAGGATGACGCCGATGATGACGGTGAGCACGGCGCACCAGAACAGACTGGCGTGGGGCAGGAGCAGCGCGAAGGGGGCGACGCCGAGAATTGAGACCCAGATGACGGTCTTGCGGCCGATGCGATCGCCGACGGGTCCGCCGATGATCGTGCCGGCGGCGACGGCGGCGAGAAACAGGAAGAGGAGCAACTGGGCGTTCTGGACCGAGACCTGAAACGTCGTGATGAGATAAAACGTGTAGTAGCTCCCGAGGCTCGCGAGGTAGAAATATTTCGAGAAGATCAGCACGGCGAGGATTGCGATGGTCGCAACCACGCGGGAGTCGGAGAGGGGCGGCTGGGTTGCCCGGTGGTGCGCGGTGGGCGAGCGTTGGAGGGCGGCGAGACGATCCCGATACCACGCTCCGACGCGGATCAGCAGGACAAATCCGAACAGTGGAAGAATCGAAAACCAGGCGATGCGCGACTGGGAACGATGGGCGAGGACGACTGCGGCGAGGAGCGGGCCGAGGGCGCTGCCGGCGTTGCCGCCAACTTGGAAGAGTGACTGGGCGAAGCCATGGCGTCCACCGGAGGCGAGGCGGGCGACGCGCGAGGCCTCGGGGTGAAAGATCGAGGAGCCGAAGCCGATGAGCGCGGCCGCGATGAGCACGAGGGTGAAGGTGTGGGCGAAGGCCAGCAGGATGACACCGGCGAGCGTGAAGACCATGCCGGCCGCGAGGGAAAAAGGTTGCGGGTGGCGGTCGGTGTAGAGGCCGATGAACGGTTGCAAAATCGAGGCGGTGAGCTGAAACGCCAACGTGATGAGACCGATCTGGGTGAAATTAATCGCCAGCTCCTCTTTCAGAATCGGGTAGATCGCGGGGAGCAGCGATTGGATCGTGTCGTTGAGCAGATGCGCACCGCTGATCGCGAAAAGGATCGGGAACGCGGTCGAGTGCAACGGACCGGTGTGGGCGGCCGGTGCCGTCGGCGGGGCGGTCGCCGGCGAATTCCCGGTGGCGGGCGGGTTCATGGGATCCCGAGAAGGCCGCCGGTTTTGGCCGTGACCAGATGAATCCAAAGCCGACAAGACTTAGAACGGATCATCGAGGCAGCTTCCTAACCTGGAAAATTCCTGCCCGAATGAAGCCAAGGCAGGAGTCACAGAGGACACGGAGCCCAGCCACAGAGGCCACGGAGCCCTTCGACAAGCTCAGGGCCTTGAGCCTGCCGAAACGGCAAGATAGCGTGATTGCCTCCGTGAACTCTGTGTCCGACCTCGGTGCGCTCGGTGACAAAAAAATCTTCACGGAAAGTGTGATTAATGCGGTCTAACAACGCACGGTCTTGCGCTTGGGCGCGACGGGTGCCCCGCGGCGGCATTTGATGATGTACGACTCGGCGTCGGGCACTTTGCAGGCGGTCTCGCCCATGTCGATTTCCATCCGGCCGATTTTGCGCGCGGTGGCGATGGCCGGTTTGCCCAGCGCCGCGATGTAGGTGCCGCACGCGATGACGAATCCGTTCATGGCATAGCGGACACTGTCGGGCGCGCCCGGCAGGGATTTGACCACGCGATCGAGCAGCGCGGAATATTGTTTCACGGGCAACTGGTCGTCCGGCACGATCGCCGCCAGCGCGCCGAGCGTGCTCCAACCCGCCCGCGCGACACCCTCCTTCGGCGAGTCGATCCACTTCACGGCGAGAGCGAAACCCTCGGGATGTTCCGACGCCACCCACGGCACGATGAAACCGCTGATCGCGTCCCAGGCGGCGGTGTCGGCCCACTGCTGGATTTGCGCGCGGGACATCCGCGTGCCGTCGGCGATCATGCCGGCGAGATACTGGGCGTCGCTGTTGCCGGTCGCGTAGAGCTGCAATGCGAGCGCCTGCTCGCCCTTCAGTTTCTTGTGGATGAGTTTCAGGTCGCCGACTTTTACGCCGAAGAATGGCTCCTTGGCGCCGTGGCGGAGAAAAATACGTTTGACGGATTCGCTGCCCTTGGCGGCGAGTTCGGACATCACTTGAGCGAGGGTCATCGTGGGGGATGGGGTGGGCCGCAAACCCACCAGATCCTCGCGTGCGTTGCAGCTAAATTTTGGGTGCTCGGAGATTTTGAAAGACCGCAGATGGTCTGCCTTCCGACTCAGCATCTGTGGCCTTTCTGAATCTGTGGGAGGTCTTTTATTTCGGTCGCGTTGGCGACGAATTTCCCGGGTGGGCCGGGCGCTCCGCGCGCGGCTAGCCCGAAAGAATCCCAAGGCGGCGCAGCTGCAACCCTCCTGCGGCGGGCAAGCCAAACTCAAACCGCAATCTGTTTACACCGCAGAGACCCAATCTTCAGAGCGCAGAGAAAGGCATTTGTTTTCCCTTCGTCTCCGAATTCCGAGTCTCTGCGGTGCAAGAAAATCACTCTCTGCGATTCTTGCGCCCTCCCGTTCGGCTCCGCTCAGGGGCTGAGTCTGCCGAATGCGTTCAAGGCCGCGCGCGGAGCCCATTCGGCAGGCTCAGGGCCGTGAGCTTGTCGAACCGGCGCACGACCCACCTCGCAGGCAAGGATATTTTGTTTGGTTGCGGCGGCCGCGGTGGGAAATTTTCGGACTACGGGATCTTGAGGGCAGGCCCCTTCGACACGCTCAACGCCAGCCGAAAGGCGGCCATCTCCCGGTCGTTGCGCACGAGCAGGACGTCGCCGGCCAACACCGGATGGTTCCAGGTCTTGCCGTCCAATGCCTTGCGGCGTGCGAGCTCGGTGAACTCGCCCGTTGTTGCCGCGACGAGCGCCAGTTCGCCTTGTTCCGACAGCACGAGCAACACGTCCTGGTCGGCCAACAACACGAGCTGGCCGGCGCCGTACCGTCCGCCTTTCCACTTCCGCGCGCCATCCTCGAGATCGACGCACGTGAGCAGGCCACCGTCGAAACCGAAGGTGTGCCCGCGGTGCAGGACGAAGTCGTTGAAATAGGCTTTCAGCCGCGTCGACGTCCAACGCTCGTTGACGGTCCAAGCGTCTTTCTCCCGCTTAACCTCAATCCGACGCGCCCCGGAGCGATCGCCGGTGCTGATCAAGAAATTTCCCGGCGCGATCTGCGCGGGCTGCACGATGGCGACGCCCTCCCAATCATGCTGCCAAAGCACCTCGCCGTCGGCCGGCGCGACGCTGATCGCACCGGCTCCGTTCATCAACCCGATCTGTCGGACGCCGTCGATCTCCAGCAGGTGGGGCGAGCTGTAACTTCCACCGACGGACGGGCCGGTCCAGCGGGGAGCGCCGGTGGCGAGGTCGTAGGCGGCGAGCGTCCCGCTGACGGCGACGACCACGAGGTCACCCACAATCAACGGCGAACTCGCGAAACCCCAATCGGGTGTCTTGCGCTTGGTGTCGGTCGCCGCGTTGCGCGACCACACGACGGCGCCGGTCTGGGCGTCGAGTGCGTTCAGGACTCCGGTCGCGCCGAACGTGTAGGCGCGCCCGTCGTGGAGGGTCGGTGTGCCGCGCGGGCCGGGCCCGGCATTCGACTCCCAGAATCGGACCGCGTCCTGGTGGCGCCATACTGGTTCGCCGTTGCTCAGGTTGTAGCAGGAGACGATCTCTTCTTCACCGCGTTGTTCCTGCGTGTAGAGCAGGCCGCCGTTGACTGCAAAGGATGACCAGCCCGGTCCGACGGGCCGGCGCCAGAGCTCGACCGGTGGCGTCGCCGACCAGTTGGTTTCGATTCGCACGCCGCGAATGATGCTGTCGCGCCCGGGCCCGCGAAAGCCGGGCCAGGTGGCCGTGGGTTTCGCCGCGGCCGGTACCACGGGACTTGGCGCGGGTTTAACGGAGGGGTTCTTGACGTCGGCCTCGGCCAGGAGCCGATCCTCGGGAGTGGGGGACCAGCGCCACGCCCAATCATGATTGAGGTCGCTGGAAAAACCACCGGTGCGGACGAGTGTCCAGACGCCGCAGGCGAGCACAATGGTCACGAGCAACACAACGCGCCGAGGGCCGGCGGCGAGATTTCGGCCGGCCACCGCCCAGGCGACAAGCGCGAGACTCAGGCCTGGGATGACGTAGACGAAAAACATCAATCCCATCATGCCGCCCGCGATGGACGGGTGGACGATGCGCCACGTCCCAAAGACCGCGGCCGCCATCACGGCGACGACGCCGAGACGCTCGCTCCAACGCGCCCGGCTGAAGAAAACCCACCACACGCTGAGCGCTACTCCCCCGACGAGAGCCGCGAGCACGCCAAAGAGCATGGCCTCGGGCACGAGGAGGGGGACGACGAAACGGGACAGCCACTGCAGCGCGACGAGAAGCACGCCGGGCCAGAGCCGAAGCGGTGGCGGGGGCTGCAAGGAGGTCGGTTCGTTGGTCGCTCGATTGGTCAAATCCATGGCGTTAAACTGCGGTTGAACCCGGGTCGGAGCAACCGCGCATCACCTCTTGGCCGGTTAGCCGCCGGTCGCGGGCTGCGGCCGGTCGTAGTAGAGCCGCACGTCGGCCTCGGTGGTGTGCAGCAGATGCTGGGCGCGCAACAGGGCCTTCTTGGTGGCGAGGTTGGGATTCTGCTCCGTCGGAAAGACGTTTTCCGCGCCCAGCTTCTTCAGCAGACCGCTGTTTTTCAGTACCTTTAACACGCCGTCTTGCACGCCGCTGATCAGCAGAAAGCGGCCGGTCTTTTCCAGCCAGTCGTCCAGGGCGTGCAGGGCAAAGACCGTGGTGGCGTCGAGATGGCGGGCGCTCTTCAGGCGGAGGATGACAACGCGCAGGTCCTCGCGCTCGACCTGCTGGCGGACGTGTTCCTGGAAGAGGTCGGCGGCGCCGAAGAACAACTCGCCCTCGACGTGGATGATTGCGATTTGCGGGTGCGTGCGGGTGGTTTTGTTGTCGAGCTGCGCCAGCTGATCGGAGGAGTCGAAGGTATATTCGACGAGCGTCGGGGTGGAGGCTTTACGGAGCGCGAGGGCGAGCGAGAGGCCGATGCCGATGTAGATGGCGGTGTCGAGCGGCAGGAAGAGCGCCGCGCTGAAGGTGCCGAGCAGCACCAGGGCATCGGAACCGGTCGAGCGGGCGGCGATGATGATTTGCTGCCGGTCAATCATGCGCAGCCCGATGAGCACGAGCGAGGCGGCCAGCGCCGGGATGGGGATGTGATTGAGAAAGGGGGAAAAAATGAAGAGGGCGACGAGCAGGAACACCGCGGCGGCGGCGCCGGCGACCTGGGTGCGGGCGCCGCTCTGCGCGTTCACGGCGGAGCGGACGAACGAGGCCGATCCGGGAATCGTGCCGAAGAAGGCGTTGGCGAAATTGCCGAGGCCGAGCCCCAGGATCTCGCGGTTGGAGTCGATGTGTTCGCCATGCACCAGCGAGTGGGTCTTCGCGACGGAGACGACCTCGATCATGCCCAGCAGGGCGATTGCCAGCGCCGTGCTGAGCACCGTGCCCAGCACGGGCAGGTCCTCGCGCCCAAAGGGAACGCCGGCGTAGTCGGGTAACGACGAGTCGAGGGCTCCCTGATCGGCGAGGGTGCGCACCCCGAGCCCCGCCAGCTCCGGCACCAGCCAGAACGCGAGCGTGGTCAGCGTGAGACCGATCAACACGTCCGGCCAGCGCGGCCGCACCGTGCGCACCAAGAGGTAAATCAGCAGGGCTCCGCCGCCGACGAGTGGGGCGGCGGGGTTGAAGTTGAGCGTGGCGATCTGCTGTACCCCGGACCACAGCTGCAACAGCATCGGCCGGCCGCGTTCAAGGGTGAGCCCGAAAAAACTGTGCAATTGGGTGAGCACCAGCAAAACCCCGGTGGCCGAAGAATAGGCGATGGTCACCGAACGGGAGATAAACTGGGTGACCTGGCCGATGCGCAGCAGGGCGGCGATGATTTGGAGCACGCCGACGAGGCCGGCGAGCAGCACGGCGAGTTCGATCGGCGTGAGGGCGGTCGCGCGGCCGTGGTGAATGGCGGAGGCGACCAGCAGGGTGACGGAGTTGGTCGCCCCGAAGATCACGATCTTGGATGAGAAGAAGAGGGCCGCGACAAACGAGCCCACGATGGCGCAGCTCAGAACCAGCGTGGGCGGCAGCCCCAGCACCAGGGCGAAGCCGAGGATCTGTGGGATCGAAACCAGCGTGACCGTAAGCGCCGCAATGGCATCGGCCCGCAGCTTCTCGCGCGAGTAGTCGCGCAACTCCGCTCGCATCGTCGGCAGTAGGAGGCGCCAGTCGGGCTTGAGGCTGTCGATCAGCGGTGAAGGATCGATCACGGTGGAAAGAGTCCGGAATCAAGCGGCCCCGGTTGCAACTGGCAAGTGCGACGCCGGTGGCCGTTTGCCTGCAGGCGGGAATTGCATCGGCGCTGAGACTGTGCTGTATCCGGGCCCTCATCCCATGGACCCCGAAACACGTCTCGTTGAATTGCACCTGTCCCTTCCGCCCGTTCCGAAACCGGGCGGCATCTATCAGCCGGTGGTTGTGCTCAACCTCGTCGCCTATGTGTCGGGCACCGGGCCCTCGCGGACCGATGGCACGTTCATCACCGGCCGCGTTGGGGCCGACCTGACTTTGGCGGAGGGTCGCGCCGCCGCCCGCCAGGTGGGGCTCACGATTCTCGCGCAGCTGCGGGCCAACCTGGGCAGTCTCAATCGCGTGAAGCGCCTCGTGAAATCGCTCGGCATGGTCAACGCCACCGCGGAATTCTCCCAGCATCCGCAAGTAATCAACGGTTACAGCGAACTGATGGCGGAAGTCTTCGGACCTGACGCCGGGGTGGGCGCGCGGAGTGCGGTGGGCATGGTTTCTCTGCCGGGCAACATCGCCGTGGAGATCGAGGCGATCTTCGAATTGCACGCGTGAGTTCTCCGGCCGGTTTGCTGCTGGTGACCGTGGCGGGGGTGGCGCTGCTGATCGTGCTCGTGGCGCGGCTGCGGCTGCATGCCTTTCTCGCGCTGACGATCGTCTCGCTGCTGGTCGGCCTGGCGTCGGCGATGGATCCGGCCCAGGTGGTGCGGGCGTTCGGCGATGGGGTCGGCGGGGTGCTGCGCTCGATCGCCGCAGTGGTGGGTCTCGGGACGATCCTGGGAAAATTACTGGCGGAGTCCGGCGGCGCGCAGGTGCTGGCGAACACGTTGATCCGGGCGCTCGGGGAGAAACGACTGCCGTGGTCGATGTTGTTGATCGGTTTCATCGTCGGGCTGCCGACGTGGTTCACGGTGGGATTGGTGCTGTTGATGCCGGTGCTGCTGGCGGTGCATCGGGCGTCGGGGGCGTCGTTGCTGACATTGGGACTGCCGATGCTCGCGGGACTCGCGCTCGCGCACGGGCTCGTGCCGCCGCATCCGGGACCGATGGCGGCCATCGGCACGCTCGGCGCGCAAGTCGGCGCCACGGACACAGGCCGAGTGATTCTCTTTGCCCTGTTGGTGGCGATTCCGGCCGGAGTTTGCGCGTATTGGATTGCCCGCTGGCTCGCGCGGCGCACGCCGGAGGAGGCGATGGCGGCGGGCTTGCCACCGGTCGCCGCGCCGCCGCCGGCTGCGCGACCGCCGTCGTTCGGGCTGACGCTGGGGACGATTCTGCTGCCGCTCGCACTCATGTTGCTGGCGACGGTGGGTGCCATCGTGCTGCCGGCGGGGCACGCGGTGCGGCGCTGGCTGGAGTTTGCGGGTGATCCGACGGTGGCGATGCTCGCGGGTGTGCTGCTCGCGTTGTGGTCGCTGGGAATCCGTTGTGGCTATGAAACGAAACAGCTGGCGCGCTTCTGCGACGAATGCCTTGGACCGGTGGCGACAGTGCTGCTGGTCGTGGGCGCAGGCGGCGGGTTCAGCAAGGTGCTGGCGGCGAGTGGCGTGGGCGACGTGGTGGCGGGCCTTGCGCGCGGCTCGGGGCTTTCGCCGTTGGTGCTCGGATGGATGCTGGCGGCGGGCATCCGGGTGGCGACGGGATCGTCGACCGTGGGCATCACGATGGCGGCGGGCATGGTCGCGCCCGTGGCGGCGGCGACGCCGGGCACGAGTCCGGAGTTGCTCGTGGTGGCGATGGGGGCCGGGTCGCTGTTGCTGTCGCATCTCAACGACGGTGGTTTTTGGTTTGTGAAGGAATATTTTCAGCTGTCGGTTGCGCAAACGCTGCGCACGTGGACGGCCTTGGTGACGGTGCTCGCGGTCGTGGCGCTGGGGTTGGTGTTGGTGGTCGATTGGATCCGCGGATTGATCTGAAGCCCAAAAACATGGTGGCCGCGTTGCGCCCGGCGGAACCTCCCGCGGGGGAATTTTATTTTCACGTATTACGTGAAGAGAGATTCCGTGGTAGCGCGCATAGTTGAGAAATATATTTTCACGTAATACGTGAAAATAGATCCTGCCTCACAGGTCGTGGCGGTATGGCCGTAATTTCACGTAGTGCGTAAATACACGCATGGGCGCGCCCGCTCGAGTGTGCCGGGTTCATCTCTGAATTGGCGCCGGTGGTTCGAAGGAGGGGCGCTTTCCCAAGCACCCAGCGGGGGTTGGAAACCGCCGATCCGTCAGAGCTACCCGTGGCTGGCGTAATTGGAGCTGCACCCGAGTGGGCCGTGGCCGAGGATCACCGCAAACCGGCTGGCGGCCGCACCTCGAAGACCTCGATCAGTGCGACGCCACGACCCGTTTCGCGGGCCGGCCGGACCACCACCGAATAGGCGCCGGCCGGCAGATCGAACAGTCCGCACGGTTCGCGCCGGTTGCCCGGCTGCAGGCCGGCCGCAAAGATGTTCTCCTGCGCGTAACTGCGCACGCCCGGGATGTCGCGGAGAGTGTCCAGCGACATCACGCTGAAGTCGTCGAGCACGAACAGCAACGCGCCGGTGCGATCATGCAGCTCGATCACGGGATCGTCGAGCGGGCTGGCGACGCCGTAGTCGCGCAGGGTCGGCCCGAGCGCGCGGACGGCGATGCGCCGCGACTCCCCTGGGCGCGCGTCGACGACAAAGCCGGCCGTCATTCCGCGACCGTCCGCGATCATCGCGCGCGTCGAGAGATTTCCGAGCCGCGCGCGTTCGCGACCGAGGGCATAGACCTCGACAATCGCGTTGCCCGCTTCGCCGTCCGCGGCGCCGACCACCACACCGTAGGCGCCCGGTGCCAGCGTGAGCGCCGCCCCGGGCTCGCGGCTGTGGCGCGGCGCAAGACCCGTCGCCACGAGCGTTGCCCCGCCGCCGTCGCCCCAATTGTCGTTGCGCAACACCAGCGCGCCGTCCGACTGGCGCCTTACTTCAAAAACCGGATCCGGCATCGTCGCCGCCACGCCGAAATCCACGAGCGAAGGGCCGAGCGCGCGAATGACGATGGGCAGCGGCGCGTCGCCGGTGACGACGAATCCGCCCACCAGCGCCTCCTCGCCCGTGCCGGCCCACGCGAGCGTCGACACGTTGATCAAACGCGTGCCGGCCGCCGAGTCGGCGGGCAGCCGGAACGCCGCGATTTCGAACATCGTGCGCGCGATGGTCTGGGCGTTGTCCGCCTCGCCCGGACTTCCCTCGGGCACGCCGACCGGCACGCCAAACTCCACCGGTGTCAGGTGCGGGTTCGAAAAATAGAGCGCGGATCGTTCGCCCTGGGTGCTGTACGCCATGATCGTGCGGTACCGTTCGCCGTACCGCGCGGTGAAGATGTAGCCGTGGCTGTAGGGAAACGCGCCGCCGCGGGAGCCGGCGTTCAGCCGATCGTGCGCGCAGCCGAAGTTGTGGCCGAACTCGTGCACCAGCGCACTGAGGTTGTTGTCCGACCTTGGCTTCACCACACAGAAACCGAACTCCGGATTCGTCTCCGCTTCCCACGAGTTGCGGACGTTGGGTACCGCTTGAACGTAGGCGCGACCGGACGGTCCGCCCGCACCCGGTGCAAAACGCGACAGCGTGAGAAACACGAGGTCAGCCCCGACCTGATCGCGCAACGCATGAATTTCGTCCATCCAGCCGTCGCCTTTCATCCGCACGGCCTCGACGGCATCGCCGAGCCGTTTGATGTCGTCGTTCGTGAGCGTCTCGGTGTAATTCGTCCTGGCGATCTTCACGAGCCGGAGCCGCAGCGGAATTCCGCTGCGCGCGAAGGACGTGTTGCACAGCTCGAGGTTGAGATCGAAATTGCTCTGCGCCATCGCCTCCGTCGTGCCGGGGCCAAATGAGGTGTCGAGATAGAGCCCGAGCACGTCGATGTTCAGCGGGTGCTGCATCGTCGCCGCCAGGGTGGGCGCGGGTGAAGCGGCGCCGCCGGCGATTTCGAGCGCGGTCGCCGCGGACGCGTTTCGCGCTGGCACCGGGAGTGCGCCCAGACAGCGTGGCGCGACGGTGTTTGCGACGGTCGCGGACCCAGCTTGGGTGTCGCCGTTGATCTGAAACTCGCCGAGCAGCGGCGCGTGCACGTGGCCGCTGACCGTCCCGTGGGAGTAGGCGAACAACACGATGCTGCCCTCATGCCCCTCAAGCCGGCCGCGGCTCACGAACCGATCAACGCCGCGCCACTCCGTGCGCTCGACGATCGCGACCTCGGGGCTGCCACCGGGAAAGATGACGCTCACGCGTCCGATGCCCGGCGCCTGCCAGAAGGGCGATTGCTTGCCCAAGAAATCCTCGTCGCGAATCGCGAAGGTCGCGGTGCCGGTTTCGTGCTGCGGTGCCGCCCGCGTCGTGGCTGGAAAAAGCGCCGCGACTGCGGCCGGGCGCGGGCGTGTTTCCGCGGCCGGGCGCGGGCGTGTTTCCGCGGCCGGGCGCGGATTTTCCTTGCCGCTGTCCGGCGGCGGCCAGCTCAGGAACACCGCCGCCATTACAACGAGGCCGGCGATCGGGAGATGCCTGGTCTTCATAAGCGCGGGCCTGGGTTATTCGACGAAATAGACCTCGAATAATACTTCGCCCCCCTCGGTGGGCGTCGCGCCGCGCACGATTGCGGTGTAGGCGCCCGGCGGCAGGGTCAGCAGAATCGCGGCGTCCTTGCTCGTGGCCGGCAGGCCGAAGGCTCCAACTGCGGCGAAGACGGCGTTCAATTGCGCGTCGCCACCCCAGTCATCGTTCGCGCCGAATTGGAGCGCGCCGCTGAACACCGTGATGGTCGGGTTCGTCATCACACCGGCCACGCCGAACGCCGCGAGTCCCGGCCCGATCGCGCGGACAAGCACGCGGCGCGGTGTGCCGCCTCCGACCACGAAGCCGGGATTAAGCACAGCGCCGGCGCCAAGCGCGATGCGGGCCGAAAGGTTCATCAGCGGCGCCGGCGGTGGCGACATGACGGTGGCAACCAGTGCTGGCGGCGGGTTTCGGCTGTCGTCGATCACCGTGATGTTGGGGGCCAGAACGCCGACAACATTGACCGTTGTCCGGTAGCTCACGCGGATGGTCGCCGTCCCGGTGGTGGGGCCGAGCACGTTGCCGGCAAACGAGATTCCGCTCGCTGTCGCCGAGACGACGTATTCGCCCGGGGCGCCGAGTTGCACGAGCCCGACGACGTTCCAGTGCGATGCCGAGTAGGAGCCGGGGGTCGCGAGCGTGAGGTTGCCGACGATGTTCACTCCCTCGTTGAGCGTGAACGGTGCGGCGAAGGTCTGGTCGCCCACGTAGTTGGCCGCCCGGGTCGCGGCGGCGCAGATTAAGAAAAGCAGTAGCTTTGGTTTCATGTTTCGATCCTCCGAGTTGACTAAAAATCCCAGGTTGCGCCCACACTCGGCAGCAGGGGAAAGAGCGACTCACCCGGCTTGCGTCGCACCTCGAGCTGATTGCGCGCGGTGAGACTGACGTCGTAGGCAAAATCGATGGTGTTGCGGCGGTTGAACACGTTGAACACGTCCAGATACACCCGCAGTGTCCCGCGCTTCACCGGGATGCGCCGCTGTGCCCGCAGGTCGAACCGCTGGTAGGCGGGGAGCCGGAGCGCGTTGAGCAGGCCGAGACTGCTCGTGACCGCGGAGCCGCCGCCCGCGAGCGACACGAGCGAATAATCCAGCCCCGTCGTGGGCCAGCCCGTGTGGTATTGCCACGCGGCGCTGAATTGCCAGCGCGGGTTTGGTGTGTAGCTGGCGTCCACGTAGAACGTGTGCCGTTGATCGCGCGCGCGTGCGATGGTGCGACCATTGCGCAGAGTCTCCTCCGATCGCGCGAAGGCGTAGCTCGCCGACCAAGCGAGTTTGCCTGCGCCGCGGCGCTCGACGATCAACTCGATGCCGCGCGCCCGCGCGCGCACCGGATCGACCCGCACCCGATCGCGATCCAGTTCCGGCATCGCACTGGCGGAGTCGACCGCGTTATCCCAATGCGGTCGCGGCTTCTTGACGATGCGCTCGTAGCCTTCGAGTCGGAGGTTGATTCCCGGGTCAAGCCGGTGTTCGAAACTCAAAACACGATGCTCCGCGCGCTCGGCCTGGCGGAAACGGGTGTCACCATCCTGTACCGCCAGCTGGTGCAGCGCCTGCGCCTGCGCATACAGCCCCCACGCCGTGCGCCACGTGGTCCGCCCCTGCTGCAGCGCGGCCGAGAACCGTGGTGTCACATCCGAGTCGTGCGCATAGGTGTTGGCATCGAAGCGCAGGCCGGGCTCGAGGGTCAGCGTCGGCCCCGGCTGCACCCGTGCCGTGAGGTAGGCGGCGGTGGTGCGGCCGTCGGGGTTCACCCGGACCGATTGCGAGGTGCGCTCGGGCACAAAGGAGCCATTGCGCAGCACCAGCCGTTCGTCGGCGTTGCGGTAGGTGTAGTTGGCGTCGCCCGACTTGAGCTCGAATCCGCCGCGCAGCAGGGCGCTCTCCGAGAGGCTCGCGGTCCAATCCTGCCGCAGCCCGAGCGACCGCAGGGTGCGGCGTTCGTGCAACTCGAGCGCATAACGGCCGTCGAGGAGGCCGGCGGCGTCGCGGTGCCACGATATCGCCGTCCAGGACAACACGCCCTCGCCCGTTACGCGTCCAAAATCTCCCTGCCAGCGCGCCCAGCCATAGTCGCTGTCGTACCGGCTCGTCAGAATCGGTCCGTCCCCATCGCGAAAATACATCCGGTCGCCCGCATGCAGCGCGTGCAACGAAAGCGTCTGCCGGGGCGTGAGATTCAGCTCCCACTTGCCCATCACATCGTGGTAACGCGGGCGAATCACGTTCCGGTCGTCGGCATTCCCTTCCTCAATGGCGATGTCGGGATATCCGCTGCGCGCACTCAACAACCAGCGCGTTCGCCCGCCGGCCGTTTGCCCGCGGCTCGCCACGCGTCCGCCCGTGAGACTAAGGCCGAGCGTGGTGCGCGGCTTCGCGCGGGTGTGGCGGTCGGTCTCCATCGTCAAGACGCCCGCGAGCCGATCGCCAAACTCCGCCGTGAATCCACCGGTGTGGAGATTGAGCCGGCCGATCGTTTCCAGATCGAGAATCGAAAGCGCCCCGTCGGTGTCCTTCAGGTGAAACGGCTCCAGCAAATCGACACCGTCGAGGCGCGCGAGCAGTTGTTCATGGGGCGCGCCGCGCACCCAGAAGCGCGCCGTCGTGTCGTCCGCCGCGAGCCCGGGCAGGTGCGAGATCGCGCGATAAAGATCGTCGCCCAGCTGGGGCAGCGCGAGCAGATCGCTCTCCGTCAGCGTCGCCGCGATCGGGCTGCGCGTGACGTCGAGGCCGAAACGGCTGGGCGTCACGATCATCTCCCGCAAAGAAAACAAGGACAGCGCCCCGAATGCCGTGCCCAGCTCGCTCGCGTCCACCACGATTTCCGCGAGTTGCTCCGCGCCCTCGTCCGCCGGCAAGAGCCGCACCGGCCCGAGTTCGGTCCGTCGCCCTGGCTGCAGGGCGATGCCCGGCACGCGCACGGAGACAAATCCCTCCGCCGACACCAGCACCGCGGTTGTCTCGATCGGCACATCGCGCAACAGGAAACCGCCGTCCGCCGCCGCGCGCACGCCGCGCGGCTCCTGCCCGAGTCTGACGATCGCGCCGGGCACCGGCGAGCCGGCGGTGGCGCTGAGGATCGAACCGCGGATTTCCGCCGTCCGCCCAAACCGGTGCCTGGCCGTGACGACGAATTTTCCCGCCGCGTTGCGCTGGGCGGAATAACCCGTGTCACGCAACAGGAGATCGAGCGCATCCTCTGGTTCGAACCGGCCGACGACCGCGGCGGCCCGGACTTTCTTCAGATCGTCGAATGAAAAGAGCACCTCGACTCCCGCTTGCCTGGCGAACTCCAGCAGCGCCGCCGCCGCCGACTGGGCCGGCAGATCGAATTTCACCGGCGCCGCGTGCGCCAGGAAGCACCCGGCCAACCCCAGGCACCACGCGATCCGGGAAGGGATTTTGGAAAGTCTCATGGCGGTTCGCTCCACTGTGACCGGCGGGGGCGTGCCACCCGCTACTCACGGGGAAGATTATTTCAGGGACGCCGGCGAAATCACCACCGCGCCGTCGAGGCGCGACACCCGCACGGGCAGCACGCGCTGCACGAAGTCGAGCAGCCCGTCGAGGTCGTCGAGGCTGAAGCGGCCACCCAGCCGGAGATCCGCCGTCGCTGCGTCGACCGAGATCCGCCGGGCGTGATACGCCGCGAACCGTTCAATTGCGTCGGCGAGCCGCGTGTCGGCAAACACCGCCTGCCCCTGCCGCCAGGCCGCCACATCCTGGGCGACGCCGGCTGACAACGGCTGCACGGAAACTTCTTCCGCCCGCAGCAGGGCCTGCGAGCCGGCCGCGAGTGGCGTCGTCTTTTCCGCAACGCGCGCGGGCTGCACGTGCACGGTGCCTTCGAGCACGGTCACTTCGACGCGCCCTGCCGCCGTGCGGACATTGAAAACCGTGCCCATGACCTGCACCGCGCCCGCCGGAGTCTCGACCACAAACGGTCGCGCGGGATCCGTCGCCACCGTGAACAGCGCCTCGCCGTGCGCCAGGCGCACGCGTCGCGTCGTGCGGCACAAATCTACCGCGAGAGACGTTTGCGCGTTGAGTTCCACGCGGGAGCCGTCCGCCAGCGCCGCGGTGTGGCGCTCCGCGATCCGCGTGGTGAATTCCCGCGAACGTCCCACGAACAAGGCGGCCAGGATTCCCGCGGCCGCAGCGGCAGCCAGCCACGCCGTCGCGCGCGGCCAGCGGGCCCGGCGCACCGCGACGGGACTCTCGCACCATGTTTCTATCCGCGCGGACAACTCCCGATAACGCGCCAGGATCTCGCGATGCCCCGGTCCGGCCTCGAGCCAGGCCGCGAGCGCGACGCGATCGTCCTCGTTCATGCCACCGTCGAGCCGCGCCGCCCAGTGCGCCGCCTCTTCTTCGATTCGGTCGTTGTCGATGTGTTGTGCCATGACGGTTATTTCCTGGTGGGTCGTCCGTTGCTTTCCTTGCCCGCCGCCGGGACGTCGTGCAACGCCGTCCGGAGCAGACGCAGGGCGCGGGCGTGTTGCTTTTCGACGGTGCTGATCGCGATGCCGAGGTGTTGCGCGATCTCGGCGTGAGACAGGTGCTCGGCCTTGCAGAGCAGCAGCACGGTGCGGCATCCCTCGGGCAATGCGGCGATGGCAGCTTCGAGCTGCGCCCATTCCTGGCGCGCCATCACCAGGCGCTCGACGCCGGGGCCGCCGGAAACGGCGAACTCTATCACCTTGCCGTCGGTTTCGCGCACCGGCGCGATCTTTTGCCGTTGGATTTGGTTGAGCGCCAGTCGTCGCGCCGTCGTGAACAGGAATGCCTTCGGTTGCGCGACGCGCTGCTCCTCCATGGCCTGGTGCACCCGCACATAGGCGTCATGTGCCAGGTCCTGCGCATCGGTCGGGTTGCCGAGCATCCGCGCCAGATACCGCCGCAACGGCGCAAGGGTGGCGCGGTAAAAGGAACCGAAGTCAGAACGTGGCGGCTCGGGCATGGCAGACGGGGCTACCGCATGTAACGGTGTCGGAGATTCTCGGTAAAGGGACAATTGCGCACGCATGACCGGACACCTTTTATGACAGTCGAGCCCCGCGTACCCGCCATTCCGATTTTTCGGCGGCTGTGGCGGGGTGTCTGAGTGGCGAGATTCCCATCGCTCCTGGTCCCGTTGATCGGACGTCCGCTCGGAAGCTGCCGGCCCCGCTACGCTGCCGCCGGCCCGAGGACCGCGCACCGAATCTATTTTCACGTAATACGTGAAAATAGACCGGACTCAGCGGGATTGATGGGGATGCAAAATTCATCACGTATTACGTGAAAAGACCACCGCGTCTGCGCGGCGGATGCTAACCCGCCGCCGACGGGCGCGGAGGTAGCTGGGCGGGGCACCTTGGTGGCGAGGACGGCCATTTGTGGCTTGCACCGCATCGCGGCGCATCAGGGAGTTTGGCGGCCGGGTACCGTTCGTTGTGCGGAGATGCGTCCGAATCGGCCACACACCGGCGAGTCAAACCCGACCAACTCCCCCATGTTTATCTTCGACGCCCACCTTGACCTCAGCATGAACGCGCTGGAGTGGAATCGCGACCTGACGCGCGGCATCGCGGAGATTCGCGCGCGCGAGGCGGGCCGCACCGACCTGCGCGATCGGGGCAACGGAACCGTCTGCCTGCCCGAGTTGCGGCGGGGGAACATCGGCCTCGTGGTGGCGACGCAGATTGGGCGTCACGTGAAGTTGAAGAATCCGCTGCCCGGCTGGCATTCGCCGGCGCAGGCGTGGGCGCAGACGCAGGGCCAGCTGGCATGGTATCGTGCAATGGAGGAGCAGGGGGAGATGATCCAGATCCGCACGCGGGCGGAAATGGAGCGGCACCTGGCGCGGTGGGGCCGGCAGCCCGACGGCACGTTTGCGACGGTGGCGGACGCGGAGCGTTTGCCCGTGGGTTACATTCTCTCGCTCGAGGGCGCGGACTCGATGGTGACGCTGCGGCACGTGGAGCGGTCGTACGCGCAGGGCCTCCGCGCCCTCGGGCCGGCGCACTATGGCCCGGGCACGTACGCGCAGGGGACGGATGCCACGGGCGGCCTTGGCGCGGCGGGGCGGGAGTTGCTGCGGGAGATGGAGCGCCTCGGGATCATCCTCGATGCCACTCATCTCTGCGATGACAGCTTTCGCGAGGCGCTGGATCATTTCTCCGGGCGCGTGTGGGCCAGCCACTCGAATTGCCGCGCGCTCGTGCCGCACAACCGGCAGTTTGCCGACGAGCAGATCAAGGAGCTGATCGCGCGCGATGCCGTGATCGGCGGCGCGCTCGACGCGTGGATGATGGTGCCGGGCTGGATCAGATTTCAAACGCGGCCCGAGGAAACCGGTGTCAGCCTGAATCATCTTGTCGACCATCTCGACCACATCTGCCAGCTGGCGGGCAACGTGCGGCACGTGGGGATCGGCACCGACCTCGACGGCGGCTTCGGGCGGGAGCAGAGCCCGCTCGACGTGGATACGATCGCGGATCTGCAAAAACTGCCGGGGCTTTTCCTGGCGCGGGGTTACGCCGAGGCCGACATCGCGGCGATCCTGCACGGGAACTTTCTGCGGTTCCTGCGGGAAGCGTTGCCGGCGTGAGAAGAGGAGTCGTCCAACACAAATCAGGCGGTCGAAGGTAAGACCAACAATTCCTTTGCCGACGGCTGGCCGCGGTCTTGCCCCGTCGGCATCCCCGCATGAACCCCAGGCTCGTTTCACTTCGTCCGCTCACTGCAGGTTTCGCCGCCGCACTCGGCCTCACCGCGATGGCGCCTCGTCTCGCCGCGCAAGCTTTGCCCGCGCCCGAAGCCAGTGCGTGGACCACCGCCCAGGACCACGCGAACATGCTGCACCTGACACTGACGGGTTACGAGGTCTGGGCTGCCGGCCTGAAGCCAATTTTTACTGAATTGCTCGGAGTTCGCGCCGCCAGTGACCACGCGCCGCCGCCCACGGGCGATCCGAGCGCGGCGAATCGGAAGTGACGGTGTAGCCGGAGTCGCCGATCGAATGGCGCGTAAGTTTTCTTCCGGGCGGCGATAGCTGTACCGTGGCAAGTTTCGCGGTCGTCGCGGATTTGTGGCAGAGGAATGGGTGGCAGGGGAATGAAAGTTCGGCGGATTTATTCCTCTGCCACCCATTCCCTTGCCCTCTTGCCCCAGCGCCCTCCGCCGAAAGTGGATTCGCAACGTCCAGGTCAAGACCGTGAGCCTCGCTGTCTCCCGGGCGCAATCCGTGTTGCTCGCCGCGGCCGTCGCCAACTGGCGCACGGTGCAAACTACGCTCAATCTTGTCGCGAACGTTTCGGGTCGTTCTCCTGACTGTCGTCACCGTGATGACGTGATTGGCGAAGTTTGTGATTCTTCCGGTCGAAAACTTGTATTGGTGCCGGGGCGAACAATAACTCCAAACGAAACCCCGGCCCTCGGTGAAAAGGGCCGGGCTCTTCGAGTTCGAACCGCTGACCAACCAGAGTGGACCGAAGATGGACGAGTGGAATTTCTGGCATCGCGATTACGCGTACGGCGAACTGGGCTGCAGCTATGAGCGGTCAGACGGACTCGGGGTCGCCGCCGGGCTCCATGAATATTTTCGCCAGAAGCAATGATCCGACGGAGTCTACCTTGCATTCGTTCACGGTTGCCTTTTTTTCTCGAAGGTGATCCCCACCCCGCCGGAAAATTTTCCCGAGCTCGCGTTCCGTTTCCCCGCACTCTTCCCTCCCCCCCCCACATGAAATCGAAAATCCTGTTCGCCTCCCTCGCTGCCTGGCTTGCCCTCGTGACCGCACCGATCCCGACTGCCAATGCTCAGATCGCACCCGGGGACCCGCTCAAGGGGTCGGTCGAAGTGCTCTCGCCCTTCACCGTCAACTCCTCGCGCGACCAGGGCTTCGTCGCGGCGAGCGCGCTCGCGGGCGGACGCCTCGCCACTGACCTCAAGGACACTCCCGCCGCCTACTCGGTGCTGACCCGCGATTTCATCGAGGCGCTCAACCTGACCACGCTCACGAGCGCGCAGCAATGGACCACCGGCTTCAACGAGATTGAAGACGACGGCCGGCAAAACCAGTTCGGCGATGGCGAGCGTATCCGCCGTACTTTCCGCGGAGTCCAAAGCAACCAGCAGCAAATCGAGTTTTTCCCCGCCTACTACGACTACGACAGCTACAATCTCGAGCGCTTCGATTTCGCGCGCGGCCCCAATTCCATTCTCTTCGGCTCCGGCTCGATGGGCGGCACCGCCAACGGCCTCTTCAAACGTGCCAACACCGCCAAATCCACCGGCGAATTCTCCCAGGCCATCAGCTCCTGGGATAGTTCCCGCACCACCCTCGATTTGAACTGGGCCCTTTCGCCAAAATTCGCCGTGCGCTTCAATGGGATGTGGGATGACGCCAATACCTGGCGCGACGTCGAATACTACAATCGCCGCGCCGCCACCATCACCGCCACCTACCGCCCCTGGAAAGGCGGCAACTTCCGCGCCACCGCCGAGACCGGCCACAACCACCGGAACGCCTCCCTCACCTTCATGGGTGACAGGGTCTCCGGCTGGGACGGCACGACCACCTTCACCGGCCGCATCCTCGCGACGCCGCCGAACGCCAACGCCACCGGCATTTCGGTTCACGGCGCCAACTCCTACATCTTTTCCCCCGGCGTGATGGGTGGCGCGATCGTTGATTGGAACGGCCACGCCCTGACCCAGGGCGGCAATGCCAACGCCGCCGTCCCCGTCGGCGGCCAGCTCGTGGTCGGTCCTTCGGCCAATGTCGTCGCCAACGCGATTCTCGGCGGCATCAACCTCCCGGACTCCAGGTTTCAAAACGTCCTCCGCGGTGCGCCGAAATTCTCCATCCCCGCCCGCACCCGGTCCACCTCGCTCGGCGGCGATTCCTATGAGACGATGTTCGATAATCTCCACCTCGGCTTCGACCAACAGATCGGCAAGCACATTTTTCTCGGCGCTTCGGGCAACTACTCCCGCAGTTCCATCCTCACCCACTTCACGGTCACCCGCGGTCTCAACGACGTTTACATCGACCTCAACCGGCTGCTCCCGAACGGCCAGGCCAACCCCAACTTCCTCACGCCCTTCTCGGAGTCCAACCAGGATTTGGACGACGTGAAGCGGCGCTCCCTCAATGGCCGGGTCAACGCCGCCTTCGTGTTCGACGACACCCGCTTCGGCAGCTTCCGCGTCAACCTCGAGTCCGGCTACTCCAAGGCGAATTTCTCCCGCATCAAGTACCGCATGGAGGTGAATGATCCGCTGCTCGCCTCGCGCGATTGGATCTCCCAGATCGCGCGCCTGCGCGTCTACTGGGGTGGCCCGGTCGCCCAGATCACGCCGGGCAACTACGACGTCGTGAACCCCGTGACCGGGGTCACCCGCAACCTTCCGGTCTCCTATATCATCGATTCTTCCCGTCACAACGACACCATCTCCATCGACGATCTCTTCACCTACCAGCAGCTCGCCTTCGGTTCGAAGCACTTCAAGGGCCGCCTCAACCTCCTCGCCGCCTACCGGCGCGACAGCTACGAGAGCATCACCAACACCATGGTCTTCCGCAGTGCCCAGCCCAACGACTGGAATGGCACCAAGATCTATTTCCGTCCGCGTCCGCCAGAGGACTATTATTCCCTGACCTACATCCCGAAGGATGCCGCCGGGCAGCCCACCGCACCGCGCGAGCCCGCGCTCGCCCGTCCGCGCACCGCCAATGTTCCGCAGGCCCAATACGCCAACGACCGCTTCCGCGACGACTACTCGCTCCCCACGCTCAAGGGCAAAGTCGACACTTACTCGGCGGGCGGCGTTTATCACGTCACCAACTGGGCCAGTGTCTTTGGCAACTACGCCGAGACCTGGCTCCCGCCTGCCGGCGAACTGCGCATCAATGGCGAGCGCTTCCTCCCGTCCGTCTCCGATGGCTGGGATGCTGGCGTCCGCTTCTCGCTGCTTCGGGATCGCATCTCCTTCACCGCTTCCCGCTACGCCAGCCAGCAGGACAACATCGGCCGCGGCACCGGCAATAATGCCGGCCTCGCCAATTCGCTCGGCAACCAATTCAACGCCATCGCCAACGCCAACGTGCTGGGGGATCTCTCGCCCGGCGGCGTGAACGCCCGCGGCATGCAGCCCGTGCCGTCCAACTACCTCGACACTGCCAGCCGCAAATCAAAGGGCTATGAGTTTGAGCTCACCGCGAATGTCACCTCCCAGTGGCGCGTCTCGGCCAACTACGCGCTCCAAAGCGCCAATGAAGTCGGCGCTTATGCCGACACCCGCGCCTACGTCGCGCAGAACGACCCTCTCTTCCGCCAAATCCTCGCCGATGCCGGCGTCGGTGTTGTGGCCGGCCAAGCCGTCCTGAATGCCGGCACGACCGCGCAAAACTCGCCCGATTCGGCCGGCGTCCTCAACGCCTACAACCTGATGCACCAGATCGCCAGCAATCTCACCTCCGCCGAGCAGAAAGTCGCGCGTCTCGTCGAAGGCACCGGCAACGTCTTCACCGATTACACGATCAAGGAGGGCCGGTTGAAGAATCTTCGCATTGGTGGCGGCTTTAATTACCGCGGCAAGGAGGTCATCGGCTATCGCGGCGGCGATACCATCCGCACCGGCCCGACGACGGCCGCCGACGACCCCGCGGTTGATGCCACCAACCCAGTCTTTCGCGACCCCTATACCCTCTGGACCGGCGTGCTGGGTTACAGCTTCAAACTCACTCCGAAGGTTCGCGTGAAAGTTGATTTCCGGGTGAGCAATCTCTTCAACGAGAGCAAACTGCTCTATTTCGCGACCACCCAGCGCCCGCCAGGCGGCGACCTCACCAATCCCGCCCGCGTCGCGACACCTGCCGGATTCAATTTCATCGTCCCGCGCAGTTACAATTTCACGACCACCGTGAGCTTCTGATCGCTGGCGCGGGCGCTTCTCAAACGATTCAGTCCGAGGTGTAGCCCGTCGTCCCCAACGGGCTGATCTGAGAACGTGCAATCCAAAGCCCGATGAGGACATCGGGTTCCACCCTGCAGTGGTCCGAATGCCTGGAGACGGATTAGTCCGGGTTTTTGCCGCTGGATTTTTTGCCGCGGGCGGGATCGTAGGCGGGGTTGACGGTGGGCATCTGGGCGGAGGTGGATTGGTGGAAGGCGGCGAGTTGCGCCCGGAGGGCGGCGACGCGGGCGGGCTCGACGGAAGCGAGATTCTTCTTCTCCGCGGGATCGGTGCGGAGGTTGAAGAGCTCGGGGGCGCGGCCGGAGCCAGTAAGGGTGTGTTCGTAGTATTCGACGAGTTTCCATTCACCCGCGCGCACGGCACCGGCGGGGCCGCCGTCGCCGGACGAGTGGTAGTGGGGGTAGTGCCAGTAAATCGCGTCGCGGGCAGGCGGCGGGCCGCCGCGCAAATGCGCCGCGAGACTCACGCCATCGAGGGTGGTAAGGGATGAAGGACGGAGAGGCGAAAGGGTTGAAGCGGCGAGTTCGAGAAAGGTCGGGAAAAAATCGACGGTCGTGACGGGGGCGGCGCTCAGGCGGCCGGCGGCGATCGTGCCGGGCCAGCGCGCGAGGAGCGGGACGCGGATGCCGCCCTCGTGGAGCTGGGCCTTGCCGCCGCGCCAGGGGATCTGCGCGGCGTCGCCGAGGAGGCCGCCGTTGTCGCCGTTGAAGATGACGAGGGTATTTTCGCGGAGGCCGAGCGCGTCGAGTTTGGCGAGGACGCGACCGATGGAATTGTCGAGCACCTCCATCATGGCGGCGATGACCGGATTGTTTTCCGGCCGATCGCTGCCGGGGCGGGTGCGGTGTTTTTCGACGAGGGCGCGCGGCGCCATGATGGGCGAATGGATCGAGTTGTGCGGGAGATACAGGAAGAACGGTCGGTCGCGATGGCGCTCGAGAAAGTCGAGGGCGTGCGTGGTGATGGCTTCGACGCCGTGGGCGTCCTTTTCTGGGTCGTCGGTTTTCTTCGGCTTGTGGGTGATTAAATTTTCCGCGAAGCCCTGGCGATCGGGACCCTCGGCGACGCTTTCGGGACCGACGTAGGCTCTGGCGAGATGCCATTTGCCAAAGAGCGCCGTGGCATAGCCGCGGGCGGAGAGAGCTTCCGCGAGGGTGAGGGCGGAGAGCGGGAGGAACTTCTGCCACTCGGGTTGCTGAAGGCGGGCGAAGGGAAACTGGCCGCCGGCGATAAAATCCGTGACGCGCGTGCGTGCCGGATACTGGCCGGTCATGAACGCGGCGCGGGTCGGCGAGCAGACCGGGCAGGCGGCGTAGGCGTCGGTGAACCGCAGGCCCTCGCGGGCGAGGCGATCGAGGTTGGGCGTCTGGTAGTAGGCGTTGCCGTAGGCTGCGACCGGCGGAGTGCCGAGATCGTCGGCGAGGATGAAAACGAAATTGGGGCGGCCCTCCCTCGCCGAGCCGGCGGAGGATGCCGCCGCAACGGCGGCAGCGGCGGTGGCGGTGGCGAGGGCGAGGAGGAGGGTGGAGCTGACGTAGTTCATGGGGAAGAAGTGGAGTGGTCTACGGCCTCAACAGATCGTGCACTTTCTCCACCGTAACCCAAACGAAATACCGCCGCCGGTCCGAAACGCAGGCGGATGGGGAGCGCCCTGCGGGTCGAAGCGCTTCCTCCTCCCCACTGGGCAATCACTGACAGGGAGGGTGAGGGGCCGCGGACGAGCGGAGCTATGGCCGGAGTGGCGAGACTCGGGATCGGTTCGCGTTTTTCAGGTCACCCACCTCGCGGAGATACGGCGCGGAGATCGCCTGCTACCGCGAACGTCCCGGGCCGCCCGCGGTGGTCGAATCTTCCACGGCGATCTTCCGGTTCACCAGGGTTGTGCCGAGTTCGCGTTCGTAGTTGGCCAGCGCGCGGCGCTGGTCGGCGAGCGCGCGGGCGTGGCCGCTCTGAGCCTGGGCCAGCTGCTCCTGGGCCTGCAGGACGAGAAAGGTCGTGCTCGAGCCGGCGGTGAATTTCTTTTGCTCGGCCTCGAGCGACTGTTGCGAGAGATCCAGGGCCTGGCGCGTGGCCTCGACCCGTTGGCGGGTGGATGCAATCTGGCCGGCGGCGGCGGCGACATCGATCGCGATGCCCTGCTCGACCCGCACGAGTTCGGCCTCGGACTGGCGCAGGCTGAGCTTCGCCGCTCGCGCGCGGCCGCGGCCCTCGGCAAACGTGAGGGGAATCGTGACGACCATTCCCGCGGAGTAGGCGCGGGTGTCTTCTTGGCGCACCTGCCGGCGCGCCGTGCTGAAATCCCGGTCAACTCCACCGTGGCCGTAGCTGCCGACGAAATCGAGCCGCGGCAGCAGTTGATTGCGCGCGAGGGCGCTGTCCGCCTGACGGCGGACGATGCCCAGCCGCGCGGCCTGATAGTCGGGCCGCAATTCGTAGGCGCGTTTGAGATCGGCGGCGGGATTGACGGTGAGCGGAGGCAGCGGCGGGAGGAGCTCGATTTCCAAGGGCGGGCCGTCGACCGGGTAGGACGATTCCCCCATCAGCCGGCGGAGCTGGTTTTCGAGATCGGCGGCCGAGCGCTGGGCCAGCACCACGGCCTCCTCGCGACCGGCGAGGCGGGCCCGGGCCTGCAGCACGTCGGCATCCGAGATCTGGCCGACACGATTGCGCTTCTCGTTTTGTTCGACGAGCTGGGCGGAGAGACCTCGCGAGAGCTGGGCAATCCGCACATTTTCCCGCGCCTGCACGACCCCATTGTAAACCAGAATCACGGAGGTGACCGTGTCGATGATGGTCTGCCGGTGCTGCCAGTCGGCGAGGTTGCGATCGGTTTTCGCGATGCGCAGCCCGGCGAGATTGGCGCCAAACCCGAAACCGCGGAGCAGGGGTTGCGTGATCGAGACGCCGCCGAAAGTGACAAAGTTGTCCGCGAACCGGTTGAACGTACCGCGCTGGTTCTCCGCCGTCGCGATGAGGTTGTAGCTGAGGCCCCAGGGCGTCAGGCCTCCGAGGGAAAGCGCGTAGTCGTCGGTTTGCGCGAGGGACCGCACCAGGGGCGTGGTGCTGACGGGCGTCTCGCCCTCGCTGTACGCGCGGCGAAACGTGATCGCGGGGTCGAAGCGCCCGGATTCGGCGAGGACCCCGGCGCGCGCGATCTCGGGGGTGAAGGCGCTGACTTTGAGGCTCTGGTTGTTTTGCAGCGCCAGGCGGATGGCGGAGTCGACGGTGAGTGGAGTGGCGAATGCGGAGGAGGTGACAGCGAAGGCGAGGAGGCAAAATGTCCAATGTCCTAGGACGACGGACAACGGACGACGGACGACGGACCACGGACTACAGACAACGGACCACGGACCGATGGCCAATGACCAAGCGCGGCGCAGGTGGGCGGCGATACGACCGCGGTGTTTCATTGGGAATTGGGCATTGGTCATTCCACGGGTCATTTCACCATCATGCCGTCCGCGAGTCGCAGGATCTTTGTGCCGTAGGCGGCGTTCTCGTTGGAGTGGGTGACCTGGACGATGGTGACGCCGTCCTCCTGGTTGAGTTTGCGGAACAGCTCCATGATTTCACGGCCTTGGTCGGAATGAAGATTGCCGGTGGGTTCGTCGGCGAGGAGAAGTCCGGGCCGGGCCACGAGGGCGCGGGCGATGCCGACGAGTTGCTGCT